>Ga0316204_10004144_pt1 | contig 26828 bp, 16 predicted proteins | sample 6monrhotite_MG_2_FD_205661 | JGI IMG/M metagenome (GOLD analysis project Ga0316204, IMG submission 205661) | Microbial mat bacterial communities from mineral coupon in-situ incubated in ocean water Damariscotta River, Maine, United States -... | ecosystem: Environmental > Aquatic > Marine >...
CCAAGGAGCTGTACCTTCGTGCGGAGTACCTGATCGATCGTCTGCTCAACTGCGCAGAGCCCGAGAGCTTCCAGCTGCCCCTAGAGGTCTTCCGTGACTGACCCCAGACCCCGCGAGGGGAACGAGCTGCGCATCGGAGTCATTGGCCTGCCCGGTCGATGGTCGACCGACCACCTGGCGAAGGTAGTGGCCGATCGCGTCGGCACCTGCTCGACGATCGATCTGGGAGCCGTCTCGCTCGACCTCGCGGCGGGGACGTGCCTCTACGAGGGCGAAGACCTGTGCGGCTACGACGCCCTGCTCGTCAAGAAGCTCGACGAGAGCTACAGCCCGCAGAACCTGGACCGGATCGAGGTGCTGCACTACCTGCAGGCGCGCGGGGTCCGGGTGTTCTCGCGCCCAGAGCGGATCGGGAGGCTGATCAACCGCCTGTCCTGCACCGTGGAGATGGGCGCAGCGGGGGTCCCGATGCCCGAGACCTTCGTGACCGAGGACCCGGAGGAGGCGACCCACGCCATCCTGACCTACGGCGGCGCCGTCCTGAAGCCCCTCTACTCCACCAAGGCGCGCGGGATGCGGCTCGTGGAGTCCTCGGATCCGGGGGAGGTGCGCTCGGTCGTCGACGAGTTCCAGGCGGAGGGCAACCGCACCGTCTACATCCAGAAACGAGTGCCGATGCCGGACCGCGACCTCGGCGTGGTCTTCATCGGCGAGACGTACCTGGCGACCTACGCGCGAGTGAAGGGCGAAGGGGCCTGGAACACGACCACCCAGGCCGGCGGAAGCTACGCCTGCGAAGTCATCGATGAGGCGACGATCGAGATGGCGCGCCAGGCCCGCGACCTCTTCGAGCTCGACTTCACCGTGGTCGACGTCGTTCAGTCCGAGGTGGGGACCTTCGTCTTCGAGGTCTCTGCCTTCGGTGGATTTCGCGGGGTTCACGAGGGGTGCGGCGTCGACGCCGCCGGGGCCTACGTGGACCACGTTCTGGCGCAGCTCGCGCTGCAAGGAGCCGAGAGTCGATGAGCCCTTCCGTCACCATCACGTCGCTGCAGGAGACCCATGGAGCCGCGGAGGCGCTGACCGAGTCCTGCGCGCTCGACATCGCGGGGTGCCGCGTCCTGGTTCGCAGCAACAGCGCGGCCGCGATCGCGGCGCTCGCCGAGTACTTCCGCGCCTATCGCGTCGCTGGAGTCGACGCCCCGCACTTCGTCTGCGCGATGGTGCAGCGCAATCCCCTCCAGCTCGACCTCGAGTGGGGCGACTGGCCGCGCGAGGCGGGCAAGAGCGGCCTCAAGGAGCGCATCGCCGACGTCGACGACGGTCGAGTGATCTGGAAGGTCCGCACGGGGATGATGTTCCTCCTGCGCCCCGCGCTGGCCATGGCCGTCGGCCCCTGCATGGACAACCTCAACCAGGTCATCAACCTGGTGAACAACCAGTACATCTCGTGGGTCATGGCCCGCGACTGGCAGCTGTGTCACGCCGCTGGCGTCGGCCTGGCTGGAGCGGGACTCGGACTCGCCGGGACCTCCGGCGCCGGCAAGTCGACGCTCGCGCTGCGCCTGCTCGAGCGCGGCGCGGACTTCGTCAGCAACGACCGCTTGCTGGTGAGTGGCGCCGGGCTCGACGTTCGCATGCGGGGCATCCCGAAGCAGCCGCGCGTGAACCCCGGGACCTTGCTCAGCCTGCCGAGCCTGGAGGGGATCCTGGATGCGTCCCGGGCGAACGAGCTGCGCGGGCTGCCGAAGGAGGAGCTCTGGGATCTCGAGGAGAAGTACGACGTGGACGTCGAGCGCGTCTATGGCGAGGGTCGTCAGGCGGCGGAGCTGCCGATGCGGGCCTTCTGCGTGCTCACCTGGAGCTTCCGGAACGAGGCGCCCTGCGAGATCACTCGGACGACGCTCGCCGAGCAGCCCGAACTCCTCGAGCCGATCATGAAGCACCCCGGGCCGTTCTTCCACACGGGCGAGCGCTACGACACGCGTGGGTCCGCCTGCGCGCTCGAGCCCGCTCCGTACCTCGAGGTCCTCGGCAGCGTTCCGCTGCTGGCGATCTCCGGTGGCGTCGACTTCCCGCGCGCGCTCGAGGCCTGCCTCGAGGTCCTCGCCTGATGGAGTCCCGCAAGGTCCAGGTCTCGCTGCGTCGCAGCGTGCGCGTTCCGGACGCCGTGCGCGTCGAGCGCTGCGCGCGTCTCCCCGAGTTCGGCCCGCGGATCTTCTTCTTCAGCGGGGGCTCCGCGCTCAGGGAGACCAGCCGCGTGTTGAAGCACTACACGCACAACTCGATCCACCTGATCACACCGTTCGACTCCGGCGGGAGCTCCGCGGTGCTGCGGGAGGCGTTCCACATCCTCGGTGTCGGTGACCTGCGCAATCGCCTGATGGCGCTGGCCGAAGAGAGCGAGCTGGGGAGCCCCGAGGTGGCTGCCCTGTTCTCGTACCGGCTGGACAAGGACGGGGCACCCGAGGACCTGCGCCTCGAGCTCGAGTCCCTCGTCAGCGGTGAGCACCAGCTGGTCAAGGCCGTGCCCGGATCGCTGCGGCAGATCGTGCGCACGCACCTGCGCAAGTTCGACCAGAGGCGCCCGGCGGACTTCGACCTCTCGGGGGCGAGCATCGGCAACCTCATCCTGGCGGGCGGCTACCTCGTCAATCAGCGCGACCTCGAGTCCGTCCTGTACTTGTTCTCCAAGCTGGTCAGCGTGCGGGGCACGGTGCGGCCCTCTGCCCTGGACGACGTGCACCTCGCCGCGCGCCACGCCTCCGGTGAGGTCACGGTCGGGCAGCACAGGATCGGCAAAGCGGAGACGGCGCAGCGCGGACAGATCCTGGACCTCGAGCTCGTGCCCAGCCTGAAGGGCGGAGACCCGATCCAGATCGACGCCGACACGGTCAGCCTCGACCTGATCGGGGGCGCGGACCTGATCTGCTACGCTATGGGGTCGTTCTTCGGGAGCATCCTGGCGAACCTCCTGCCGCGGGGGATCGGGCGCGAGGTCGCGGCCCGCGAGTGCCCGAAGCTCTACATCCCGAACACGGGCGCCGACCCCGAGATGCAGGGCTACACGCTCTCCACCGCCGTCGATCGGATGATCGAGTTCGTGCGGCGCGACGCGGGGGCCGACGTGCCCGTGGATCGGATCCTGAACTACGTCCTGATCGACAGCGTAGGGGGAGCCTACGACTTCGAGCTCGACGTGGAGCGCGTCGAGGCGCACGGGATCGGCGTGATCGACCTGCCCTTGACCGTCGAGGGCGAGCAGGCGATCGATCCGCAGCGGCTGGTCGAGGTGCTGCTCTCCCTGGCCTGACGAGGGGGCCCTTCCGGAGCGTCGGGGTCCGCAAGACACGTGGAGCGGACGCGCGACCTCGACGGGCTGAGCGGCTACGCTCTCGCGCATGGATCTCGACTTCGTACGCGCGCAGTTCCCCGCGCTCCAGACGCCCTGGGCGCTCTTCGACAACGCGGGCGGCAGCCTGCCGGCCCGCCAGGTGATCGAGCGCATCACCGAGCACCTCTCCACGCTGCCGGTTCAGCTGGGAGCCAGCTACGACCTCTCGGTGCGAGCCGGAGCGAAGGTCGACGCCGGCCGCGCCGCTGCCGCGCGCCTGGTCGGCGCCACGCCCGAGGAGGTCGTTCTCGGGCCGTCCTCCACGTCGGTGTTGAATCGACTGGCGCGAGCGCTGCGGCCGACCTGGCGGGAGGGCGACGAGGTGATCGTCACGGACCTCGACCACGAGGCCAACGTCGGCGGGTGGCGGCGTCTGGAAGAGACGGGCATTCGCGTGCGCGAGTGGCCGTTCGACCTCGAGACGCAGACCCTGCGACTGGAGGACCTCGAGCCGCTCCTGAACGAACGCACGCGCCTCGTCGCGTTCACGCACTGCTCGAACGTCGTCGGCAACGTGCACGACGTCGCCGCGATCGCCGCGCGTATCCGCGAGGCGGGCGCGCTCTCCTGCGTCGACGGCGTCGCCTACGCGCCGCACCGGCGTGTCGACGTGCGCGCCCTGGGCGTCGATTTCTACGCGCTCAGTCTCTACAAGGTCTACGGGCCGCACATCGGGCTGCTCTACGGCCGCAAGGACTGTCTCCTCGAGGGCCGCAGCCTGAATCACTACTTCTACTCCGAGGACCAGGTCCCCGAGAAGTACGAGCCGGGCGGGATCTGCTACGAGTTGGTCGCGGGGATCCCCGGGATCCTCGACTACCTCGACGCCCTCGACGGACGGCTGTTCGAGGAGCCGGCGGAGCCCGAGGCGCGGCTGGACCGCACCTTCGCCGCCATCGCACGCCACGAGATGGACCTCGCCCGTCCGTTGCTCGGCTTCCTCGCCGAGCACCCCCGCGTCACCCTCTACGGCTCACCGGAGGCGGAAGCCGCCACGCGCGTCCCGACGATCGCATTCAGCGTTGAGGGGCGCCGCTCGAGCGAGATCCCGGAGATCCTCGACGGCCAGCTGATGGCCGCCCGCTGGGGGCACTTCTACGCGAAGCGCGCCATCGATCGCCTCGGCCTCGACGAGTGGGACGGCGTCGTGCGCGTGAGCCTGGTGCACTACAACTCGGCGGGGGAGGTCCTCCGCCTCGTCGAGTCGCTCGACGCCGTCCTGTGAGGCTCAGCCCTCGAGCTTCAGCTTGACGTCCTTCTCCTTCGTGCGCCCCGAGACGCGCGCGCGCTCCTCGAACACCTTGCCGTCGAGCGTCGTTGCGCGCACCGTGTAGCGGCCGGGGGGCAGGGGGCCGAGGCGCTGCGAGAGCGGCGACGCTCCGGAGTTGAAGATCGCGCGCAGCTGCGCCGTCGTCATCATGCCGCCGACCTCGTTGCCGTCCTTGTCGAGGATCTGGATGCGCGCGCGGCGCGCGCTGCCGTCCTCGTCCTCGAGCGTGACGACCAGCGTCGTGCCGATCTCCACGGTGAGGTTCGCCTTCGACTCCTCGTCGGCGCGGACGTCGACCTCGGCTGCGTCGTTCGCTGCTGCGTCCTCCGAGCGGGCGCTGATCGCGTAGGTGCCGGGCTCGAGTCCCGTCTTCTCGTACTCGCCGGCGGAGTTCGTCGTGGTCGAGGAGACCATCGAGACCATGCGCCCGGCTGCGTCCCGGAAGAAGATGGAGGCGCCGGCGACCGGGCGTCCCTCCTGATCGCGGACCAGGCCGCTGACGCGGCCCGGGAGCGCCAGCTTGAAGTCGACGCGGTCCTTGAGTTCGTCCTCGCCGAGCTCGATCCCGCTCTGGATGGTGCTGGCGTAGCGATCCTCGGCGCTTCCGTTCCAGCTCGAGACGTTGGCGCGGACGGTGTAGCGCCCGGCTTCGAGTCCGTCGAAGCGGAAGCTCCCCGTCTCGTTCGTGCGGGCCTGATCGCCGCCCCAGCGCATGCGGCCCATGCCGTCCTCGCGCTGGATGGACAGGCGAATGCCGGTCACGGGCTTGCCGTCAGGGCTGCGCACCGTGCCGAGGAGCGCGCCGCTCGGGACGTGCAGGTCCACGCGCATCTCGTCCTGGCGCGGCACCTCCACGAGGCGCTCGACGCCGAGGCTGCCCTCGCGCGCGGAGATCACGTGCGGGCCGGGGCGGTCGAGGATGATCTCAAACGCGCCGTTCTCATCCGCCGTGCTCGTCTTCATGCCCTCGAAGACCGCGGACCCTTCCGAGACCGCGTAGACCTGTGCGCCGGCGAACGGCTCTTCGCCGCGCGTCACGACGCCGGTGATGCGGACGGGCATCTTGGGCTCGCCGCCGAGGAAGACCTCGACGTAGTCGCGGTCGTCGAGCGTCACGGTCTCGGTGACGAGCTCGCCCATCACCTCGACGAAGGCGGACTGGCCGCGCTTGCCGCGCATGCGCTCACCCATCTCGGCCATCGAGGGAGACGCGCTGACCGACCAGGTGCCGGGGGTGACGTGTTCGAAGCGGAAGCGGCCCGCGGCATCGGTCATGACCTCGTCGCGATTGCCGAAGCCCATGGCGTTCGAACCCCAGGAGACGCGGCGACCGGGCATCGGGTCGCCCTCGGGGGTCAACACGGTGCCTTCGATGATGGCGCCGACGCGCAGCGCCAGGTCGAGTCCGTCGGACTCCTGGCCCGGCGCGAGTTCGATGGCGAGGTCTTCGCTGTCGGCCCAACCTTCGGCGGAGGCCGTGAGCACGAGTGCACCGGGACGCAGATCCTCGAGCTCGAAGAGCCCCTCGGCGTCCGTGATGGCGCTCGGGCCAGTCTGACCACCCCACGGGTTGCCGCCGCCGCGGCCGTCGTCGACCTTGACCTCGGCCCCCATGACGATGCCGCCGGCGCCATCGACGACGCGACCGCTCATGCGTCCGGTGCGCAGGAGGGCGACGTCGAGCTGCGCGGAGCTCGGAAGCACCAGGGGGAGCTCCTCGTCCTGCACGTGGCCCTCGGCCGTCACGCGCACGCTCCAATCGCCTTCGCCCACGCGGGCGAAGGTGAAGCTGCCGTCCTCGCTCTCGAAGGCCTGGGTCTCGCGCGGTCCGCCATCGGCGGTCGAGGAGACGCGCACCTCGAAGGCCGTGACGGGCTCGCCGCGGTCGTCGAGCACGACGCCGGTGAATTGAACGGGGGCCGCCAGTTCGAGCACGCAGTCCATGCGCCCGCTCTCGACGGGGGAGAGCTCGGCGCGCCAGCGGGGCGCGTCCTCGGCCTCGGTCTCGGCGAAGCTCGCGCGCAGGGTGTAGTTGCCCTCGTCCAGCCCTCGGACCACGAAGCGCCCGTCCGCGTCCGCGACGGCGTTCGCCACGGTCTGCAGGCGCGAGCCGCCGCCCCAACCGCCCCAGCCGCGGCTGCGGGAGGCCTGCACGGCCACGTCGGCGCCCGCGGCGCCCTCGCCCGTCGGGAGCACGACGCGTCCACCGAGGCTGGCGCCTTGGCGCAGGACCACCTTCAGTCCGCGCTCCGCTGCGCCGTCGGCGAGCTCGAGGTCGTTGATGTTGGTGTCGAGGAAGTTGTCGCGCTCCGCGCGTAGCTGAAGTTCACCGGGCTCGAGCCCAGCGAGCTGGAAGCGGCCCTCCGCATCCGTGTCGGTGCTCGCGCCGCCGCCACCCATCCACGGCATCGCGGAGACCGAGCGCACGGTGACGTCGGCCAAGGGCTGACCGTCTTCATCGACGACGACGCCTTCGACGGTGGCCCCGGGGCTCACCTGGACGACCAGGCTCTGTGTCTTGCCGGGCTCGAGGCTGAGACCCATTTGGCTCGCGGCGTGAACGCCGTCGAGGTTGGGCTGGATCGTCCAGACGACGTCGGTGGGCAGCGCCTTGAAGTCGAGCGGCCCGTCCGCGGGCTGCTCGACCCGCGTGAAGCCGCCGCGGCCGCCGCCCATGTTCGCGCCGAGCATCCCGATCTCGCCCGCGGGCGCTCCGCCACCGGTGCCCGCCGTGTCGAAGCTCACCTGCAGTCGTCCTCCGAGGACGGCTTCCAGCTCGACGCGATCGCCTTCGAGGGCGACCGTGCTCGGGACGAACAGGTAGTCGCCAGCCAGGAACACGAGGACGTCCTCGGCGTCGTTCGGGACGCTGATCGAGGCGCGTCCATCGGCGCCCACAGGACCGCGGGAGCCGGCCTCCGGGTTCTCCGAGAGCCAGTTGCGCCAGCTGCTGCGCCCGAGGTCTTCGCGCTCCACGGCGACTGCGACGAGCGAAGCATCGCGAGGCGCCCCCGCGGGCATCGTGACGACGACTTCGACCTGGCGGGCGTTGGCTGCGTCGACGTCGACGCGCGCCGAGGTGCGGCCGCCTCCGTCCTCGCTCGCCAGGGCGGCGGGCGCGAGCTCGGTGGACTCCTCGGGCTCCGTCGGCTCGAGCGGCTCCTCGCCGAGGGCGAGGGGCAGGGTCTCGTCGCCCTCGGAGCCCGGGTCGGTGCTGAGGAGGAAGAGGCCCCCGGCCGCCGCGAGGACGACCAGGACGAGGAGGAGCAGGCGTTGTGAGTTCATGGGCTTTGGCTGGGGTGCCGTGGGCCTTCGCCGGGGACTCCCCACCGGATGCTCCGATTCCTCGTGGGATCGAGCAAGGGCCGAATGGGTTCGACTCCGTGCCGAGGGCGGGACTCGCGCCTATGCGAGCCCCGCCCTCTCTTCGGCCGGTGCGGCGGCGAACCACCGGAGGGGCGAACCCTCTCGTGCCGCTAGCGCCTAGTCCCGGAGCGCTTCCTCGAGGGCCAAGCCGTAGACCGCGGTGATGTGCGCGCGGTCGTTCTGGCCGCTCCAGGCGTCCTGCAAGGGCCAGTCTCCCTCGACTCTCTGGTTCGGCACGAGGGCTTCGAAGAGGCCACGCTGCCAGCGCTTCCACAGCACCCCGCCGAGCGGCCGCAGGGCGCGCGTGCCCCACAGCCAGTGGTAGGCGTCGTTCGTCCCCTTCACCGGGTCCCAGCGCGGCGCGACCCGCGCGACAACGGCCGCCGCAGCGACCAGGCCGTCCTCATCCACTGGATCGTCACCGAGATCGAGGCGCGCGACGATGCTGGAAGAGGTCGGGTACTCGGAGTACTTCGCGGGGAAGTCCTGCTTCTTGCCCACCAGCCGCGGGGGCGGGCCGCCCATCTTCGAGTAGCCGACCCGACCGGTGTCGGGGTCCGTCATCTCGTCGAAGTAGGATCGCGCGTCGCGGATGGCGTTCTCGTCGACCTCGAAGCCCGCCTTCTCGGCCCTCGCGAGTGCAGAGAGGCAGAGCGACGTGATGAAGCTGTCGTTGTCGCCGATCGGCGGGGATTCGTAGCGCCACGCGCCGTAGGGATTGCGCGACCGCATCAGGAACTCGACGGCACGCTCGGCCACGACCCGCGCTTCCTCGTCGAGCCCGTCCGAGTGCGCGTCGAACCAGAGGGACGTCGCCACGGCGTGGCTGGGCATGAAGCAGAAGCTGTCGCGCGTGCCGAACATCCCTGTGTCCGGGTCCTGCTGACTGCCGATCCAGGCGAGCCCGCGGTCGGCCGCAGCGCGATGATCGGCGCGGGGCGAACGGCGCAGGAGCTCGACGCAGAAGGCGGTGACTCCGATGTCGCTGAACTCGCCCGAGTAGCGCTCCTTCGGGTTCCCGGTCTCCCAGCGACCGTCGTCGCGCTGCAGGCTCAGGAGGTAGTCCCGGGCCAGCGCGACCGCCGCGTGGGCCTTCGGGTGGTCGAGGGGCTCCTCCTCGATCAGCTCTTCCTCCGTGGCGTCCTGGAGCTCCGGTTCGGAGGCCGTCAACTCGACCTCCGGCTCCACCTCGACGATCTCGGTGCCCGCCGCCTCCAGCTCGCGCTCTTCACTCGCGGGGCTGGGCTCCTCGGCCACGAACTCGGTTCGCCGCAGCTCGGAGGGCGGAACGAGAGGGCCGCCCGGGCCGGGTTCGCGCGTCGTCAGCTGGGTGGAGGCGAAGCCGAGCCCCGCGGTCATCGCCAGCGCCAAGGCGGCAGCGGGGGACATTCGCAGGTGAGTGGCGCGCTTCGTGTCGATCAGTCGCATGAGTCTCTTCTCCAGTCGGTTCTTGTTGGAATGGAGCGATTCGAGAGCCAGGCGGCGGGGTCCGGCCACGCGCGCAGCTTCGATCACGTCGAGCAAGGCCTCCGCGGCACGACGCCGCGGGAGTTCGGGGAGGGTGGCGAGGGCCACCTCGTCGCAGGCGCACTCGCGCAGTTCGGCACCCGCGCGCTCCAGCCACCAGGCGAGCGGGTGGAGCCACAGTGCCGACCGCAGCAGGCGCACGATCGCAGCCGTCAGGACGTCGCGACGCTTGAGGTGTGCGATCTCGTGGTGCAGCGTCCAGCCGAGGGCCGCGTCATCGATGCGGTCGGCGAAGCCCACCGGAAGCAGGACCGTCGGGCGCAGCACGCCCCAGGCCGCGGGCGAGGCCACCTGGTCCGACTCGAGGAGCCGCGGCGTTGCCACGAGCCCTGCCTCCTGGGCGGCCCGTCGCAGAAGATGTCGCGCGCGCGGGTCGCGGAGCGGTCGGGCGTCGTCGACGAGTCGGCGCGTGCGTGCTTGGGCGCTCGCGAAGCGCGCGACGCCGAGCAGGAGACCGAGCGACCAGAGCCAGAAGGCGAGCAGCGGCAGCCTTGACGGCCACATCGAACCGCGTGCGCCCTGGACCTCGGAGGACGCACCAGCCAGGTCCGCGCTCGGGTGTCGTGCGGCTTCACCGTTGGCGCTCGCCAACAGGGCCGCTTCACGCTCTTCGAGCGTGAGGGACGTCTCGGAGTTCAGTGGTTGAAGGTCCCCGTCGACCCCGACGAGCGTGGGATCGGTTCCCAGCGTCGTGGTGTGCGACTCCGGACCGGACGCGGGCGGCGCCGGGTCGAGCGACGCTCGATGAAGGTCGACGGGGAGTGCGATGGGCAGCAGGCCGGGGAGCGGCGCGATCAGCGGGATCCACGGCAGCAGCAGCAGCGCCGCGCCGAGGTGCGCCGAGGCCTTGCGGCGCAGCAGCAGCCAGGCGCCGCCGACGACGAGCGCCACGAGGGTGCCTTGCAGCGCACCTCGCAGCATCCAGGGCAGCCAGACATCGGCGGCCCATTCGTTGAGGGAGTGGAGGTCGATCACAGGGTCTCCTCCTCGGGCTTCGACTGGATCAGCTCGCGCAGCTCGGCGAGGTCCGCGTCGCTCAGCTCGCTGGAGCGCACGAGGTACGCGAGCAGGGAGCCGGTGCGCTCTCCGCCCGCCCGTTCGAGCAGCTGATCCGCGGCGCGTCGCAGCGCGCCGAACGGGGATCGCTTGGCCGAGTACTGGAAGCTGTTCCCGACCTGCCTCGTCTTCAGGTGACCCTTCTCGACCAGCCGCCTCAGGAGAGTCTTCACCGTGCTGGCGGACCATTCGGTCTCGTCCTCGAGGTGACTGAGGACGTCGCGGGCGGCCAGCGGCCCGTGGTCCCAGACGACCCGCAGCACGCGCCACTCCGCGGCGGTCGGGTCCTCGGGGCTCGGAGATCGGGGGGTCTTGGGGCGAGGCATGGCGAGTCCTGGGTCTTCGGAGGCGGCGTTTACAGCTGTCAACGGTCGACTAGTGGCGTCAACGGTGGCGGCAACCGTCGGTTCATCGCCGTCCTCGAATTTCTCCGTGGCCCGGGCGGGAGGGCACCAGGGGACCTGGAATGCCCCTCGGCCTGGACCGGGCCTCCGTGCAGGATGGGCGGCGATGCGACTCGGACTCGACACCTTCCCCGCGCTGACCCATGCGCCGGGGGTGGGCCGCTACGCCCGCGAGCTGGCGCGGGCCATCGCGGAGCTCCCCGACGATCCGGAGCTGCCCCGGCCGGAGCTGCGTCGGCTCGAGCTGGGCCGGGGGCGGCCGGTCCTGCCGGTCAGCACGCTTGGTGCCGCAGCAGAGGCGCGCACCGTTCGACTCCCGATCCCGGCGCGCCTGGGCGATGCGCTGGCGTCGCTCGGGCTCACCGGTGAGCGGTTGCTCGGCGGTGTCGACGTCTTCCACCAGGTGCGGCTGCATGGACCGAAGGTGCGCAACGTCCCCCAGACCTACGCGGTCTCCGAGTGGTGCGCACCGGGACGGGAGGAAGCGTTCGCGAGAGATCTCGAGCGCTTCGACGCCCTGTTCGTCTTCAGCGAGCACTACCGCGAGCGCTTGGTCACCGAGCTCGGCTTCGCGCCTGACTCGATTCACCTCGTGCCGGTCGGCGCGGATCACTGGCTGCGCGACCTCGAGGCAGGGCGCGCGCCGACCCCGTCTGAGCGCCACCGAGTGCTCGTTCTGGGCGCACCGCTTCCGGGCCGCGAGCACGTTGCGATCCTCGAGGCCTGCGAGCGGCTCGCCGCTGGAGGGCTCGAGCTGGAGCTCGACTTCGCGAGCACGCGCGTCGACTCGGCGCATGCGCTGCGCGCACGCGTCGACGGCTCGTCGCTCGGGGAACGCGTCCGCTGGTGGGCCCCCAGGGAGGCGGAGTTGCCGAGCCTGGTGTCCGGCTCGCGCTTGCTCGTGCACCTCGCGCGAGACGAGGGCACGGCGGTCACGCCGGCCGAGGCATCGGTGCTCGGCGTCCGATGCCTGCTCAGTCCCTTGCCGGCCTTTCGCGAGACGCTGGAGGGCATCGCCCAGTGGTACGCACCTGGCGAGGACCTCGCAGCCGCCATCGAGCGGGCCCTGGCGGCGCCGGTGAACGAGGCGGCGCGGGAAGTGCTCACGTCGAACGCAACCTGGCGCGCGAATGCAGACGCCAGCGTGCGGGTGTGGCGCAATCTCGTTCCGTAGCGCTAGGGGCGGCGCCCGGGTTCTGTCAGGACGGGGTTCGAGCTGGCCGCGGCGGGACGCCGGTTCGCCTCAGGAGGTGGCGATGCGGGTAGGCTGAGAGCCCCGCGTCCCCGACCCCGATCCCCGCCATGAAGTCGATCCTCCTCGCGTTCGTCACCGCTCTCCTCGTTCCCGGCCTCGCGACCGCGCAGGACACCTACCGCGAGCCGCCGCAGGCGATCGTCGACCTCGTCGATGCGCAGTCGGCGCCGTCCGTACGGTTCAGCCCCGACGGGTCGTGGTTCCTCGAGGTCACGACGCCGAACCTGCCCGGCCTGGACGTCGTCTCGCGACGGATGCTGCGGCTCGCGGGGATGCGGCTCGACCCGGGCGCCTACGCCCGCTACCGCACGGGGTTCTCGACCGGCGTTTCGCTTCGACGCGTCGGGGCCCAGGAGGGTACGGCGATCCCGCTGCCCGAGGGCGCGCGGCTCGCGGACGCGAGCTGGGCGCCTTCGTCGCGCCACATCGCCGTGACCTTGGCGGGCGATTCGGGGACCGAGCTCTGGGTGGTGGACGTGGACGAGCCGACCTCGCCGCGGCTCCTGCACGCGCGGCTGAACACCGTGATGGGGGGGCCGCGCTGGATGCCGGATGGCGAGACGGTGCTGGTGCATCTCGTGCCGCAGAACCACGGCGAGGAGCCCGCCGCTCCCGTCGTGCCCAGCGGGCCGAACGTGCAGGAGACCAGCGGCGACACCTCGCCGCTGCGCACCTACCAGGACCTGCTGTCGAACCCCCACGACGAGGCGCTGTTCGAGCACTACGCGACCACGCAGCTCGCGCTCCTTCCGATCGATGGGCGCGCGCCGCGGACGATCGGCGCGCCCGGCCTCTGGAGCGGAGCCTCGCCCTCGCCGTCGGGGGACGCGCTGCTCGTGACGGAGATTCGCCGGCCGTACAGCTACCTGATGCCGGCGTCGAGCTTCCCCAAGCACGTCGACGTCTGGAACCTGCAGGGCGAGGTCGTGCAGCACGTCGCGAACGTGCCGGCCGCGGAGAACATTCCGCTCGGTGGCGTCGCGACCGGTCCGCGCAATTTCCAGTGGGACCCGCGCCAGGCCGCGACCCTCCTGTGGGTCGAGGCGCTCGACGGCGGTGACCCCAAGGTCGAGGCGGAGCAGCGCGACCGCTGGATGACGCAGGCCGTGCCGTTCGAGGGCGAAGCCGCGGAGTTCGCGCGCACCGAGCATCGCGCTTGGGGCCTCACCTTCTTCGAGCAGGAGAACCTCTTCGTCACGCGCGAGTACGACCGCAGCCGTCGCTGGGTCCGCAGCCTGCTGCACGTCGACGGCGGCGAGCCGCGGGTGCTCGAGGCGCGCAGCATGCGCGACCGCTACAACGACCCGGGCCGCTTCGTCACGCGCGTGCAGGCGAACGGCGTCCGGCTGGTCCGCGTCGACGGGAACTTCGCGTACCTGACGGGCGAGGGCGCGTCCCCCGAGGGCGTCCTGCCGTTCCTGGATCGCCACGACCTCGTGACGGGGGAGACGGAGCGCCTCTGGCGCTGTGCGCCGGGGAGCTACGAGACCGTCCTGCAGATCGACCCCCGCGCGAGCGGGAGCGTTCTGCCGTTCCTCACGCGTCACGAGACGAAGACCTCGCCGCCGAACTACCGCCGTCGCGCCACGGGCAGCAGCAGCGTCGAGGCCTTGACCTCCTACCCCGATCCGACGCCCGAGCTGCGGGGGATCACCAAGCAGCTGCTGCGCTACCAGCGCCCGGACGGCGTCCCGCTCTCGGCGACGCTCTACTTGCCGGCGGGCTACGAGGAGGGCACGCGCCTCCCGCTGTTCGTGTGGGCCTACCCGCTCGAGTACAGCGACCCGAGCGTCGCTGGCCAGATCACGGCGAGCGAGGACCGCTTCACGCGGATTCGCGGCAGCTCGCACCTCGCGCTCCTGACCCAGGGCTTCGCCATCCTGGACGGCGCAACGATGCCGATCCTCGGTGACCCGGAGACGATGAACGACACCTTCATCGAGCAGATCGTCGCGGCCGCGAAGGCGGGCATCGACACCGCGGCCGCGCTCGGCGTCGCCGATCCCGAGCGCGTGGTCGTCGGAGGGCACAGCTACGGCGCGTTCATGACCGCGAACCTCCTGGCGCACTCCGATCTGTTCGTCGCGGGCGTCGCTCGCTCCGGCGCCTACAACCGGACGCTGACCCCGTTCGGCTTCCAGTCGGAGCGCCGCACCCTTTGGGAGTCCCCGGAGACCTACTTCGCTGTCTCGCCGTTCCTCCACGCCCACAAGATCGACGAGCCCCTGCTCCTGATCCACGGGGAGGTCGACAACAACTCCGGCACCTTCCCGCTGCAGTCCGAGCGGCTGTTCCAGGCGATCAAGGGCAACGGGGGAACCGCCCGACTCGTGATGCTGCCGCACGAGAGTCACGGGTACCGAGCGCGCGAGTCCGTGCTCCACGTCCACGCGGAGACGGTCGACTGGCTGGCCCGTTACGCCGGGGCTCGGCCGGTTCAGGCCTCGTCGGACGCGCCGAGCGGTCGCTGACCCGACGCGCCACGGGATCCGGGAGTTGCCCTGAGGGGGGGCAACTTCCGGGCTCTGGGCACTCTGCAGGCCTTCCGGTGCCTGGCGGCGGCCCTGGTGGGGGCCCTGCGGCCGTGCTCCGGCCTGGCGAGAAGGGTGTGCCGACGGAGGGAATGAAAAACAGGTTCCTCTTTTTTCGGGAATCCAACCCGTTCATGGGCGACGTTGAAAGGTGGGTCGCAAGGCTCACCCCCCCCCAACCCCCCTCACAATTCGTATTCCCATGAGAGTCGCCGTCTCCGGCGGCCTGCTGATGGCCTTCCTCCTCCTCGGAGGGATTCTGACCAGTAGGACCGTGCAGGGCCGAGAGAGCGCTCCCCACGCCGCCCCCGCGTGGACACCCCCCTCGGCCAGCCCCGAGCTTCCGCGCAGGGAAGCTCTCCCCCCGACCCCCCCCTACGGACTGATCGCTCCGGTGTCGACCGCACCGAGCGGCTGGACTCCGGCCATCCGGTAGCCCGGGGCCTCGCCTCCGAGGCACTGAGCCACTGAGACACAGGGAAGCGCCGCCCCGCGCTTCCCTGAAGTCTTGTTGAGGGAGAGTTCTGCTCCGCCCTGGCGTGCGCTCCCGGTGCCGCCGCGGAGGCCTCTTTGGACTCCGGAGGTGCGCGCGTCGTTGGGGGACGGAGGGGCGCAGCGGCCCTGTGGCTCTGCTAGGCTGGCTCCATGCTGCCCCTCAGTCTGCTTTCGGTCTTCGTTCTCGCAGGCTCCGAGGCGGCCACCAGCGGCCCCTCGCCTGCCGTCCAGGCCTCGGCCACGGACGTCCGCTACGGCCGCGACGTGCGGCCGATCCTCTCCGACCGCTGCTTCCTGTGCCACGGCACGGAGCCCGGCCAGCGTCAGGCGGACCTGCGCCTGGACCTCGAGGAGCTCGCGACCGCCGAGCGCGACGGCGGAGCGGCGATCGTTCCCGGGGATTCGGCCGCCAGCGAGCTCTGGCGCCGCATCAGCAGCGACGACCCCGACTTCATGATGCCGCCGCCGGGCTCGAACCGGCGCGCGCTGACCGCCGAGCAGAAGGAGACCCTGCGGGACTGGATCGACGAAGGGGCCAAGTACCAGGACCACTGGGCGTTCACCCCGCCCGAACGGCCGCCCGTACCCGACGCGGCGCCGCACCCCATCGATGCCTACGTGCTCGAGGCGCTGGCGAAGCAGGGGCTCGAAGCCTCACCCGCGCTGGAGCCGGAGCTCGCCCTGCGACGCCTGTTCCTCGACCTGACGGGGTTGCCGCCGACCCCGGACGAGCTCGATGCCTACCTCGACGAACTGGCGGGCGGAGACGCCGACGCGGTCTGGGCCAGCTGGGTGGATCGTCTGTTCACCGAGGAGCCCTATCGATCGCGCTACGCCGAGCGCATGGCGAGCCCGTGGCTCGACCAGGCGCGCTACGCGGACACGAACGGCATCCACATGGACGCCGGTCGCCAGATGTGGCTCTGGCGGGACTGGGTCCTGGCGGCCTACCGCGACAACAAGCCGTTCGACGAGTTCGTGCTCGAGCAGATCGCGGGGGACCAGCTCCCGGAGGCGACCGTCGCGCAGCGCGTCGCGAGCGGCTTCAATCGCAACCACGTGATTACCGACGAAGGCGGCGCGATCAGCGCGGAGTACCTCGTCGAGTACGCCGTCGACCGGGCCGACACGACGGCGCAGGTCTTCCTCGGATTGACGATGGGCTGCGCACGCTGCCACGATCACAAGTTCGATCCGATCACGCAGGAGGACTACTACCGCCTGTTCGACTTCTTCTACTCGAACGACGAGCCCGGGCTCTACACGCAGCAGCCCAACCCGCGGCGCGCGTTCGAGCCGGCGCTCGAGGTCCCGACCGACGAGCAGCGCGCCATGCAGGCGTCTCTGCGAACGGAGCGCGAGGAACTGGACGCGTCGCTCGCGTCGCCCAGCTCCGAAGAGCTGGCCGCGCTCGATGCGTTTCTCGCCGAGCTGCCGGAGCGCTTCGGCCTGCATCACGCGCAGGCCGAGCTCGTGTCGGCGGAGGCCGAGAGCGACGCGGTCTTGACCCTGTTGGAGGACGGCAGCGCGCTGGCGAGCGGCGCGAACCCCGCGACGGACGCCTTCGAGCTCGTGCTGCGCACGGAAGCGACGGACCTGCGCGTCCTGCAGCTCGACGTCCTCGGCCACGAGAGCCTTCCGGAGGGGCGCCCGGGGCGGGCGCCGAACGGCAACGCCGTCCTCTCCGGCTTGGAGGTCGAGGTGCTCTCCGTGCAGGACCCGGAGCAGCGCCGCACGCTGGGCTTCGACTGGCTGTGGGCCAGTCACGAGCAGGCGAACGGTCCCTTCAACCTGGAGGGCATCCTCGACGCCGACCCGAAGAGCGGCTGGGCCATCGAGGGCCACGGGCCGGTCGGCGATCGCGTGGCGCTGTTCGGCACGCACGAGGCCTTCGGCTACGAGGGCGGCACCGAAGTGCGCATCAGGCTTGCCTTCGAGAGCGTCTACACCCAGCACACCTTCGGCCGCGTACGCATCGGCCTCGCCGGGCTCGCGGAGACGGCGCTGGACGAGCTGCCCCTCAAGCAAGGGCGTTGGCACCACGTCGGCCCCTTCGAGGTGAGCGCGGCCGAGGCCTACGGCGCCAGCTTCGGGCCGGAGGAGGTCGCGGAGCTCGACCCATCGCGGACGTTCCAGGACGGCGAGTCGGAGCGACGCTGGACGTTCCAGGAGACCTACCGCGACGAGACGCTGGTCAACCTCACCGGTGGCACCAACGTGCACTACGTCGCCAAGGAGTTCTGGTCGCCCACGGAGCGGGAGCTCGAAGTGGCGATCGGAAGCGACGACGGCTTCGCGCTCTACGTGAACGGGACCGAGGTCGCCGCGCGCGAAGTTCCGCGTGGCGTGGCGCCCGACCAGGACCGCGCGACGCTTCCGCTGCGGAGCGGGCGCAACCTGCTCGTCTTCAAGATCGTCAACACGGGCGGCGCGGCCGGCTTCTGGTTCAAGGCCCTGCCGGGGACCGAGCGTCTCGGTGCGGACGTCCTCGCGGCCTTCGCCGATGGGGACGCGCTGCGCGACGGCGGAGCCTCGCTGCGCGAGAGCGTCACGCACGCCTGGCGTCTCACGCGCTCTCCGGAGTACTCCGCGGGGCTCGCACGCCTCGCTAGCATCGACGAGGAGCTGGCTGCCATCCAGGCGGCGATTCCGCGCACCATGGTCATGCGCGACCGCGCCGAGCCGCGGCAGACCTACGTGCTCGAGCGCGGCGAGTACGACAAGCCCAACGAGGAGCGCCCGGTGAACGGCGACATCCCGGGCGTCTTCGGCGGCTTGGGGGGTCAGGGCGAGGGCTCGCGTCTCGAGCTTGCCCGCTGGATGACCTCGCCGGACAATCCGCTCGTCGCGCGTGTGGCGGTCAACCGCCTGTGGCAGCTCGTGTTCGGGCGAGGCCTCGTTCCGACCTCCGGCAACTTCGGCTACCAGGGGGCGTGGCCGAGCCACCCCGCGCTCCTCGACTGGCTCGCGGTGGAGTTCGTCGAGAGCGGTTGGGACGTGCAGCACGTGCTGCGCACCGTGGTCACGAGTGACACGTACCGCCAGTCGGCGCACGCCACCGAGGCCCACCTGGCGGCGGATCCGGACAACGTCTGGCTGGCGCGCTTCCCGCGCCGGCGCCTGGACGCCGAGCGACTGCGTGACCAGGCGCTCTACGTCTCCGGGCTCCTGGTCGAGGAGTTCGGCGGCGAGTCCGTCAAGCCCTATCAGCCCGACGGTCTGTGGCGCGAGGTCGCCATGCTGCAGTCCAATACGCGGACGTTCGAGCGCGGCATGGGCACCGACCTCTGGAGACGCAGCGTCTACACCTACTGGAAGCGGGCCTGCCCTCCGCCCTCGATGCTGACCTTCGACGCGCCGACGCGCGAGTCCTGCGTCGTCGAGCGGCCGATGACCAACACTCCGCTGCAGGCGCTCGTCCTCTGGAACGACGAGCAGTTCCTGGAGGCCGCGCGCGTCCTGGCGGAGCGCACCCTGCGGGAAGGGACGGACGACGCGGAGCGGCTCACGCTCATGTTCCGGCGCTGCACCGGCCGCGCGCCGAGTGCAGCGGAGTCGACAGCCCTCGCCGAGACGCTCGCGGCGCTCCGGACGCGCTACGCGGACGGTGGTGACGACGCCGCCGCGCTCGCGTCGGTCGGCGAATCCATGGCGGCGGACGACCTCGATCCGTCGGAGGTCGCCGCGTGGACACTCGTCGCCAATGCTCTGCTCAATCTGCACGCCACGATCACCACCGGCTGACGAGGACACCAACGTGATGAACGACCCCCTTCGTGAGCGGCAGCTGCTCCAGACGCGTCGACGCTTCCTCGGGACCGCCGCGGCCGGGACCGGCGCCCTGCTCGGCCAGGCCGCGCTCGGCAACTTCGCCTCGGCGGCGGTGGGCGGGCCCGCCGCCAACCCGATGCTGCCTTCCGGGCCGACGCACTTTCCCGCGAAGGCGAAGCGCGTCATCTACCTGCACATGGAGGGGGGGCCGAGCCACCTCGACCTGTGGGACTACAAGCCCGGGCTTCGCAAGCGCTTCGATCAGGACCTCCCCGAGTCGATCCGCAACGGTCAGCGCCTGACGGGCATGACGTCCGGACAGGCGCGCTTCCCTGTCGCGCCGTCGATGTTCCGCTTCGGTCGTTATCCCAACGCGCAGGACGGCGCGTGGATCAGCGAGCTGATGCCGCACACCGGGGGGATGGCGGACAAGCTCTGCCTGATCCGCTCGATGCATACCGACGCGATCAATCACGAGCCCGCGATCACCTTCTTCCAGACCGGGAACCAGCAACCCGGGCGCCCGAGCTTCGGCTCCTGGGCGAGCTACGGCCTGGGGAACGTGAACGACAACCTGCCCGCCTTCGTCGTGCTGATCTCCCAGGGCTTCGGCAACACCCAGGCGCTCTCCGAACGCTTCTGGGGCAGTGGCTTCCTCGACGGTCGGCACTCCGGCTGCAAGATCCGAGGCGGTGAGAGCCCCGTGCTCTTCCTCGAGGATCCGAAGGGGGTCGCGCGTGCGGACCGCCGTCGAATGCTCGACCTCGTCGCGCGGCTGAACGAGGAGGAGGCCGCGCGCAGCTTCGACCCGCAGGTCGCGACGAGGCTCGCGCAGTACGAGATGGCCTACCGCATGCAGATGTCGGTGCCCGAGCTGACCGACCTCTCCGGCGAGGACGAGGCCACGCTCGAGATGTACGGCCCCGAGGTGCGCAAGCCCGGGACCTTCGCGTCGAGCTGCCTGCTGGCGCGGCGCCTCGCCGAGCGCGGCGTGCGCTTCATCCAGCTGTTCATGCGCGGCTGGGACGCGCACGGCAACCTCCCGAACGACATCCGCCTGCAGTCGGCCGCCGTGGATCAACCCCAGGCCGCGCTCCTGCGCGACCTGGAGCAGCGCGGCCTCCTGGAGGACACGCTCGTCCTGTGGGCCGGAGAGTTCGGTCGGACCGTGTACAGCCAGGGCACGCTGACCGAGACCAACTACGGCCGGGACCACCATCCGCGCGCGTTCAGCCTGTGGCTCGCCGGTGGCGGCATTCGCCCCGGGATCGTGTACGGCGAGACCGACGACTACGGCTACAACATCGTGCTCGACCCGGTGTCCGTGCACGACCTGCACGCGACCATGCTGCACCTGCTCGGCTTCGATCACGAACGACTGGTGCACCGTCACCAAGGGCGGGACTTCCGCCTGACCGACGTCTCCGGACGCGTCATCCCCGAGCTCCTCGCCTGAGCGCCGCATGAATCCCCCGCACACCATCGACTGGGCCGTCGCCCTCGGGCACCTGCATCCGCTCCTCCTGCACCTGCCGATCGGCCTGTTCGTCGCGCTGGCCTTCCTGCAGCTCGTGGCGCGCCCGAGCGCGCACCCCGGCTCGCGTCGGGCACACGGCGCGTTGGTGCTCCTGCTGGTCGTGTTCACTCCGCTGGCGGGCGTCACGGGCTGGCTCTTGCACGAAGAGGGGGGCTATCCCGATCCGGTCGAGCTGCACGAGTGGCTCGGCATCTCCATGACCTTCCTCTCGCTGGCGATCGGCGTGGCCTTCCTGCGGCGTGCGAAGGCCTACGGCTGGCTCGTCGGGCTTGGCTTCCTGCTGCTCTTCCCGACGGGGCACTTCGGCGCGGTGCTGACCCACGGCGAGGACTTCCTGCTCGAGCCCTGGATCGGTGACGGCCAGGAGTCGGCGCCGGCGCCGCTCACCCCGGTCGAGCTCGAACCCTCCGGCCTGTCGGAAGCCGAAGGCTCTGGTTCCGAGGGAGCCGTGGGTGCGGCGAGCGCCCTCACGGCGGCGCCCATCGCCTTCGTTCCGAGCTTCGACGACGTCCAGCCGATTCTCGCTCGCTACTGCGATCGCTGTCACGGGGAGCGCAAGCAGCGCGGCGGGCTCGCGCTGCACACCTTGGAGCTCGCGCAGCTCGGTGGAGACATCGGGCCCGCCGTGGTCCTGGGGGATCCGGACGCGAGCCTCTTGCTGACCCGCTTGCGCCTTCCGCTCGAGCACGAGGACCACATGCCGCCGGCCAGCAAATCGCAGCCGCGGCCCGATGAAGTTGCGCTGCTGGCCGCCTGGATCGGCCAGAGCGAGGTCGACTCGCTGCCCGCGGCCGCGCCGGTCGAGGAGGAGCAGGCGCAGGAGACCGAGCCCGCGGCGCTACCGGACGACTCGTCCGCTGCGCTGGGCGTCGAACGGCTCCGCTCTCGTCTGCTCCATGTGCAGGCGGTCGCGCAAGGCAGGCCCCAGCTCTGGATCGACGGCGCTGCCGCCACGCTTGTGCCGGGCGAACTCGAAGCCCTGCTCGGACCGCTCGGCCCCTGGATCGAGGAGCTCTCGCTCGCGCGGCAACCGCTCGACGGCGATGACCTCGCCTACCTCGCGACCTTGCCCGCTCTGGCACGACTCGACCTGCGCGAGCTGCCGGGCGAAGCGCGAGGTCTTGCGGAGCTCGAGGGAGCGGTGGGCTTGACCTCCATCAACCTGGCGGGGACGCCGCTCACCGCCGCCGCGCAGGACGCGCTGGCCGGCTTGCCTGCGCTGACGCAGGTCTACGTCTGGAATACGGGGTTGGATGCGGAAGCGCTCCGTGCTGCCCGCCCGGAGCTCGACGTGCGGGGTTCGTCTCCGCCGCCGGCAGAGCCGCTCGAGCTCGAAGACGTGGTCGTGTTCGAGCGGCCCGTCGCCGCCGTGACGGTGGAGGAGGGCGCTCCTGCGGCGGAGCCGGTCGACACGGCGGCGCAGCCGATCAACACGACCTGCCCGGTGTCCGGGAGTCCCGTCGACCCCGCGCACGTCGTGATCTACAAGGGCAAGACGGTTGGCTTCTGCTGCCCGAACTGCCCTCGCACCTTCGAGGCCGACCCGACGCCCTTTCTCGCGGCGCTCGGCTTGGACGACCTACCGACAAAGGACTGAGCCGTATGCACGCCCTGTCGCTCGCCGCGCTCCTCGCGGCTTCGTTCCTCCACGATCCCGGCCACGACCCGACCCACGACCCCGCCGACCCGCACGCACACTCCCACGGCGCAGCGCAGGAGAGCGACTGGAGCGCCGCGCCGCTCTCGGAGACGCCGGTCTACGTCGGGGAGGGCGCGACGCGCTACCGCTGGGACTCCACGTGGCTGCAGCTCCCGGAGGGGCGTGACTGGCTCGGCAGCACTCACGGCTGCCTCGTCGTCGACGCGAAGGGGCGTCTCTATCTCTCCGTCGATCGCGGCGCCGCGATCCTCGTCTACGCGCCGGACGGCACGTTGGAGCGGACGATCGGGGACGACTGGGGCGCGGGCGTGCACGGGCTCAGCCTCGTGACAGAGCGCGCAGCGGACGGGACTGTGAGCGAGCGCCTGTTCGTCGTGAACACCTCGCGCCAGGAAGTGCTCGAGCTCGACTCCGATGGCAAGGTGGTCCTGCGCATCGGCTTGCCCGCGGAGAGCGGCAAGTACCCCGACCCGTCGCGCTACCGCCCGACGAGCGTCGCCGTCGCGCCGGACGGCGACGTGTTCGTGGCCGACGGCTACGGACTGTCGTGGATCCACCGCTTCTCCGCCGACGGGACCTACGAAGCGAGCTTCGGCGGACCCGGCGAGGAGCCTTCGAACCTGCGGACGCCGCACGGCCTGTGGATGGAGACCTCGGGCGGCGAGCCCTCGCTGCTCGTCGCCGATCGTGAGAACCACCGCATCGCGCGCTTCTCCCTCGACGGCCGCTTCCTGGGCGGAACGGACTCGGAGTCCGGGCTCCTGCGGCGCCCGTGTCACTTGCAGCGCGAAGGCGAGCACTACGTGGTGGCGGACCTCGCGGGTCGCGTGACCCTGCTCGACAGCGCGCTGAAGCTCGTCACGCATCTCGGGGACAACCCGGACGCCTCGCAGCGCGCCAAGTTCGACGTGAAGCCGCAGGACTGGCGCGAGGGCGCGTTCTGCGCACCGCACTGCGCGCGCGCCAACGCGAAGGGCGAGATCTTCGTGATGGACTGGAACGTGGCGGGCCGCGTCACGAGGCTGGTGCCCGCTCCGGAGGAGCCTGCGACGAAGGACGAGTAGTCCAGCGGTCCATCGGGCTGGTTCAGGAGTAGCGGGTAGCGAGGCGCGGAGCTCGCCTCGTGGCCCGTTGGCACGAAGTGGCCAGGGCGGTGGGAGAAGCCATCCGCAGGGCGCTTTCAGGTGCTGAACCAGGCCTTCCGCTGTGCCGTTCCGAAGCCAACGACTACTGGCGTCGGGAGTCCGTTGCAGTGTCCATTCGACGTCTGCACGCTGGGGCCATGCTCGGCCGACTTCGTTCCTCCCGCCAGCCTTCCGCGTGGAAGAAAGGCGCGCACCGGTCCACGCTTCACGCAGCGCGGAGGCTCGCGCTCCTCGTCGCCCTCGTCGTCTCGTTGCTGCCTGCCGCGCGCGGCCAGGAACCGGAGGGCGAACCGGAGATCCCCAGCCTCCTCGTGGAGAACGTCCACATCCTCAAGCCTGGAGACGAGACGACCAAGGTGCAGGTCAACGTGGTGCTGCGCGCAGGCAAGCTGGTCATCGTCACGGAGGACCGGGTCGCGCGAGACACGGTGGATCTCGTCGTCGACGCGGATGGCGGCTTCCTCCTGGGCCGGCTCAAGGTCGGAATGACCGCGAGCTTCATCGTTCTGGACAAGGACCCTCGACTCGACTTCGACGTGCTCCTCGACACGGACACGCATACGACGCTGGCGGTCAGGGAGGGGAACCTCGTACGCAATCGGCTCCTCCCGTCGGCCCCGGCCCTCGACGAGGAGGAGGTGCCGAAGCGCTCGGGGTGGCTCGCCTACACGCCGCCGCCGGTCGCGCTTCCCCTCGACTACGGGAGCGGAGAGCGGTGGAACGCGTGGACAACGGACTGGACCAGCGGCACCTTTCTGGTCGCGCTGGCTGTCGATCGCCAGAACTGGCAGGACCAGGACGCGCAGAGCGAGAGTCAGGTCGGCAACCTGAACGAGTTCGAAGGCGGGGAGATTCGAGCCTTTCGCTTCGGGGCCATCGGAACCCTGAACTTCGAGACGCCGTGGACGTACACCCTCTTTGCCGCAACCTCCGCCTTCGACAAGGGATTCGACTCCTCACGCGACGACGACCTCATTCTATTCGATGCTCGCCTCGACATCCCCGTCTTCGAGAACGGCGTGCTCAGCGTGGGGAAGCAGAAGGAGCCGATCTCGCTCGAGCGCATGTCCGGCGGGCTGTACCTCCCGATGCAGGAGCGCAGCGTGGCTGCGGACGGCCTCTTGCCGGCGCGGAACATCGGCGTGGTCCTCAGCGGGACGGCGGCCGCAGACGACATGAGCTGGGCGGTGGGCGTGTTCAACGGCTGGCTGGACTCCGGGGGCTCTCTCTCCGACAACTCGACGGTCGGAGCCTTTCGAGTGACGGGACTGCCGGCGTACTCCGCGGACGAGAGCAACCTCCTTCACCTCGGCTTCGGCGCGCGCTTCAGTGACACCAGGAAGCCCGGTCGCATCAGGACCGAGCCCGAGTTCAATCAGTCGCCGCTGTTCATCGATACTGGGGAATTCGTGGCGGACCAGTCCACCCTGTTCGACGTGGAGGCCGCGTGGTTGAGAGGTCCACTCTGGGTCTTCGCCGAATACCTCTGGACCGACACCGACGCGCCCTCCTCCGGAGACCCACGCTTCTCCGGTCACTCGGTGACTGCCGCCTGGAACCTGACCGGTGAGATGCGCAGCTACAACCGCCGCAGTGGCCTGTTCGGCCCGGTGCCCGTCTCGAAGGGCGTGTACCAGGGCGGCAAGGGCGTGTGGGAAGCCGCCGTGCGCTGGTCGACGCTGGACGCGAACGAGGGAACCCTCACCGGCGGCGACGTCGAGATCTACTCGGTGGGCCTCAACTGGTGGCTCAGCCCATCGCTCGTCACCAGCGTCAACTACCGCTGGATCGAGCTCGACCGCTTCGGAGTCGAGGGGGACAGCCATGGCTTCCTCGCTCGCATCGTGATTCTCCTCGACTGACGTCTCGACAACACCACCTCGTCCAAGACACGACCGCGTCATGCACCGATCTCCGCGTCTGCTCACCTGCTTCGCCCTCGCCACCTGCGCCCCGTCTCTCTGCGCCCAGGAGGAGGCCTCGACATCGACCGACTTCGGCGGCCCTGAAGAGCCGAGGCGTCAGGTCTCGGACGAACAGGAACGACGCTCCGACTACTACGTCACCGGGTTCTACGACGCCGCGCGGCCGTACTTCGACTGGAAGGAACGCCTCGAGGAGGAGCACGGGTTCACGCTCGGGGCGACGGCCTACTGGCTCTTTCAGAATGCGTCGGAGACCAACTCGGGGGACGACGAGGCGTTCGGCGCAATCTACCGCATCCAGGGCGGCTGGGAGGCCTACGGGCGCGGCACGAAGTCCCCGGGGAAGCTGAGCTACCGCTTCGAGTACCGCAGCGACCACTTCGGCCTCTCTGCGCCCCAGACCCTCGGCGCCGACGCCGGTACGGCGTCACTGAACTCGGGCTTCGCGTACAGCGACGGCTTCGACTTCGACCTGGCCGTGTTGAGCTGGACGCAGGTGTTCCAGGACACCGTCGGGATCGCCGTCGGACGACTCTCGTTCGACGTCTACCAGGACGCGTTCCTCTTCCAGACCTTCTCGCGCGGCTTCCTCAACCGCAGCTTCCTCGTGAACCCGACCATCGGGACGACGGGGATCGGCTCTCTCGGTGGCGTCGCGAAGGGCTTCATCTCTCCGAACGTCTGGGTCGGTGGGCAGCTGTACGATGCCAATGCCAAGAGCGGGGACTTCGACTTCGACACGATCCAAGAGGGCGAGTTCCTCACGAACATGGAGATCGGCTGGACGCCTTCGCGCGACCGGGTCAAGACGGATCGGATCCAGCTCACGTGGTGGCACCGGGACTCCCTCGAGAAGGCCGGGGTCAGCAGCGGTCAAGGATGGGCGGTGAGCACGAGCTGGAGGGCCAACGAGCAGTGGATCCCGTTCGCGCGCTTCGGCCACTCGAACGGCGGCGCAGGCGTCGGCGCGGAGAGCGCCTTCTCCATCGGGGCCGAGTACCAGTCCGAGCCGCGCGGCTTCTGGAGCTTCGGCGCCGGCTGGGCGGATCCGTCCAGCGCGACGCACGGCTCTGGAGTGGACGATGAGTACGTCCTGGAGACCTCCTACCGCATTCAGCTCTCGCCGAACTTCAACGTCATGCCGGACATCCAGGTGCTGATCGATCCGGCCAAGGCAACGGACGAGGACGTCGTCTACGTGATCGGCCTGCGCGGGATCTTCTCCATCTGACTCCTGGAGCGGCTCCCAGCGGGGTGGGGGTCGTCACAGCCCCCAGTTGCTGGCGCCGGTCCCTCGGCGCCCACGGGCTATACTCGGCCCCACGATGACCGCGCGACTCTCCCTACCGTTCAGTGCCGCCTGCCTCTCGCTGTCCCTCCCGGTGCTCGCCCTCGCTCTCGGCGGCGTCCAGGAGGGTCCGCCCAGCAAGCGCGAGACGAAGGAGCTGATCGAGCAGTACTTCGCTCTGGACCTGCGCTCGGAGGCAGGCCT
>Ga0316204_10004145_pt1 | contig 26827 bp, 26 predicted proteins | sample 6monrhotite_MG_2_FD_205661 | JGI IMG/M metagenome (GOLD analysis project Ga0316204, IMG submission 205661) | Microbial mat bacterial communities from mineral coupon in-situ incubated in ocean water Damariscotta River, Maine, United States -... | ecosystem: Environmental > Aquatic > Marine >...
CTCAAACGAGAAACAAAAAACATCAGCACCGATGCCAGTACAATGGATGGCCCCGCAGGTGTATCCCATTGCATAGATGCAAACACGCCACCGAGAACCGACATCAAACCAAACACCATAGCAATCATTGCCATGGTCTCTGGTGAACGAGCAAAACGTCTTGCACTTGCCGCAGGTACAATAAGCAAAGCGGTAATTAAAATAATTCCCACTATTTTCATCGCCACGGCGACAACAACAGCCATCAACAACATAAATATTAATCGAACACGATCAACATTTATGCCTTCACTGCGTGCCAGTTCTTCGTGTACCGCAATCGCCAGAATCGATTGCCATAACCAGGCAGTCAAAGCCAACACCAATATACAGACTAAGCTTAACCAGCCCAGATAAACCCAGCTTACTGATAATATATCGCCAAATAAATAAGCCATTAAATCGATGCGCTGCCCCTGGGCCTGCATGGTTGCCAGCATCACTAAACCCGCGGCAAGCGCGCCATGGGAGAGAATACCGAGAATAGAATCACTGGAAAGATCTTTGTTTTTTTGTAACCGCATTAACAAATAACTAATCACCACACCAATTAACACCACGCCGAACAATGGATTAATGTCCATCATTATGGCAAGTGATGTACCTAACAACGCAGAGTGAGCCAGCGCATCACCAAAATAGGCCATGCGTCGCCACACCACAACACAGCCCAGCGGACCCGCGACCAACACCACTAACAAACCTGCTAGCAGGGCACGAATTATAAAATCATCCATGGTGATGCTCACAGCCTTCACATTCTTTATTATCGACCACACCACCACTTAAGTCATGTGTGTGATTATGATTATGTGTATATACAGCCATACCATCGAGTGATGTGCCAAATAACTTGAGGTATTCTGGATGTTTACTCACCGCCTCTGGATGCCCGGTGCAACAGATATGGGTATTCAGGCACAACACCTGATCCGTTGCCTCCATGACCAGATGCAGGTCATGGGAAACCATTAGCACGCCACAGCCATAATCATCACGAATTTTTGAAATCAATTGATAAAGTTGTTGCTGACCATTGATATCAACTCCCTGTGCAGGCTCATCTAATACCAGCAGGTCTGGCTTGCGTAACAGGGCACGGGTTAACAATATACGCTGAAACTCACCACCTGAAACCGATTGCACCGCCTGATCCAGTAAAGACTTAACCCCAAGGGTGTTGGCCATGCTGAAAATTTCATCTTCAGTGATCTTGATGCCCATTTTCAAAAAACGCATCACACTCATGGGCAACACACTATCAATATGCAGCTTCTGTGGCATATAACCAATAACCAGGCCTTTTTTCTTTTGCAGGGTGCCCTGATCTGAGTTCAACAGCCCTAACAGCACTCTCACCAACGAGGTTTTACCGGATCCATTTGGCCCAACCAGGGTAAGAATCTCACCGGGAGCAATACTCAGGCTAATGTTATCCAGTATTTGACGCTGATTAATTTTCAGGCCGATACTTTCTGCTTTAATTAAAAATGAATCCATAATTGACCGAATTATTTAGACCTGTAAACTTCCACCTCAACAACCACTTACCATATCACAAACCCATGTTCTCCAGCCATATAAGAAAAATCAGCTTCCACCTAACGGTTATTTGCCTGTTAACTTGCCTGTCAGCAAACAGCCAGGCTCAAAGCCCACGTGTTCTGGTAAGCATCAAGCCGCTACATTCACTCATTAGCCATATTACCGACGGGGTTAGTCAGGCAGGTTTATTGCTTGAAAACCAGCAATCCCCCCACCACTTTCAGCTCCGCCCTTCTCAAAAACGAATGATTAATCAGGCGGATATATTTTTTTATAGTAGCAATGACCTGGAAGGTTTTGTAGAGAACCTCAGGATCAACACAAAACATCTGCAATTTATTGAACTCTCCAGTTTACCAGAGCTAAATACATTAGCTGCCCGAAGCTTTCATTCACATAAAGATCATGATGATAAACACAATACGCTCAAACACAATATAGATGGGCATATCTGGTTGTCGATAAGTAATGCCCAGATAATTGCCCAACATGTGGCAAAAATATTGAGTGATCTCGACTCAGAAAATGCTAACCACTACAAAAATAACTTAAAGCATTTACTGGTAAAGCTTGAAACTCTAAAACAGAATAATATCGCGCTTTTAAGTAATATTAATAAGCGACCTTTTCTGGTTTATCACGATGCCTATCAATATTTTGAGCAGGAAAACAATTTAAAAGGCGCCCACTTTGTCACTACAACACCTGAGCACACGCCTGGCATTAAACGTGTCAAAGAACTTAAACGGTTAATAAAAGAAAAAAATATTCAATGCATTTTTTATGAGCCGCCGAATATTCCCTCACTATTAACAACACTCACTGAGAACACCACTATTGAACTTAGAGCTATTGATCCTGCTGGTTCACAGCTAACTGCTGGAAAACAGCACTATTTCACACTAATGCAAACAACAGCTTCTATACTTCATACATGTCTTAGCAAACACTAGGGAAATCGTTATGCAAGAACGTGACAATAGAACACTGGTTGATAACTGCTATGTTCAGCTTGTGCGCCAGCCTTATACTCTTGCGCAAAAAAAATATGAAGTTCTTAATATTAGCCGGGGTGGCTTATGCTTTGTCACCAATGATGAATACGAGCTAAATGAACATGTGAAACTTAATATCGTCATTGATAAAAAACAGGTGCATTCCGCCAGTGGACGAGTGTGTTATCGAAGCCACTTGGATGCACTTAATACAGAGAGTTATGGTTTAAGTTTTCTGGATAACTTTGTAGATACTGAAATTTTGTGTAATCACACTAAAAACTAAAACCTTGCTACGGAGACACAGGGGGCGCTGAGAAATAATATCTATTGTGTGGCTTAGCCACACAATAATAAACTCTGCGTACTCCGTGTCTCTGCGGCAAAAAAATTCATTAAAAACAGACATAAAAAAAGCCGGAATAAATCCGGCTTTTTCAGGAATAAAAATAGCGGGACTATTCCGTGTCCCTATGCATCAGCGTGGTTGCATTAGTAAAACTGGTTATTAACCATTCAGTTAAACTTCCCGTCTAACTGTAAATAAAAAGAGCGATGCTATTCCGTGCATCTAAGCATCAGCGTGGTTGCTTTATAAAATCTTAAATTCAAATCCAGTTTTGTTGCTCTGGTAACTTTTCAAGGGTTTTGCTTCAATAACGAATCACCTTATACCCGCATCTACTGCAGCGGTCGTGCCAATAATAAAAAACCCATATATTTCAATAAGTTAATATTTCCCCAAAGGATAAACCGAGCCTAATATATTGCATGTTGCAACGCAGTTGCAATTTACACTATGCAAACTGCAATCGGCATTGAGAGCCGCTTTATCATTTATCTTTAATATAGATATAGCATAGATATGCAAAAATACGATTGATATAAGTCTTTGTTTTTTTACTTCTTCAAGAAAACGACAAGCGGTAAAAAACGCCTTGAATCACACGCAAATATCTAACGCGTTGGGTCGATTCACTTTTTCTTGCACATCATTATTTACCGGAACCTGATGAATAAATTGGTGGGCAAAAAAGCCAGCCCACCCTACACATAAACTCTTTTATTTTTAAATTTTCAACGGACAAAAAAAAGCCTGGCAAAAAGCCAGGCCTTTTTTTGCAGTAAGAGTATAAATTACTGTTCAGGTTGCCCCTGAGCGGTTCCAGATCAACATGAAAAATGCGAGACTACATATGCAGGTGTCTTTTCCAACGCAGAGCCGGATCACACAGAGGTGAGCTAAATAGTAAAGATACTAATTACTGTTCAGATTGCCCCTGAGTGATTCCAGATCAAGGCGAAAAATGTGAGCTTACAACAGGGTAAGTGTCCATTTTTCAACGCAGAGCTGGGATCACACAGGGGTGAGCTGAGCAGTAATTACATCATGCCACCCATTCCGCCCATACCACCCATGCCGCCCATATCAGCGCCACCACCAGCTGCATCATCACCAGGAACATCAGTAATCATACACTCTGTAGTAATTAACAGACCCGATACAGAAGCCGCATTTTGCAGTGCAGAACGAGTTACTTTAGTTGGATCAAGAATACCCATTTCGATCATGTCACCGAACTCTTCTGAGCCAGCGTTGTAACCGAAGTTACCTTCACCTTCTGCAACCTTGTTCAGTATAACTGAAGCTTCTTCGCCGGCATTAGATACGATCTGGCGTAATGGCTCTTCCATTGCACGTTTGGCAATAGCAATCCCTACGTCTTGATCGTGGTTATCACCTTTCAGGCCAACTATCGCTGCACATGCACGAATTAGCGCAACACCACCGCCAGCTACCACACCTTCTTCAACCGCTGCGCGAGTTGCGTGAAGTGCATCATCTACACGGTCTTTCTTCTCTTTCATTTCTACTTCAGTGGCTGCACCGACTTTGATTACCGCAACACCGCCAGCTAACTTAGCCATACGCTCCTGCAATTTTTCAGTGTCGTATTCAGAAGTTGACTCTTCCATCTGTGAGCGAATTTGAGAAACACGCGCTTCGATATCTTCAGAAGAACCGTCACCATCAACAATGATTGTCAGGTCTTTTGTAACCGTTACTTTCTTAGCAGCGCCTAAATCTTCCAGTGTTGCTTTTTCTAATGAAAGACCAACTTCTTCTGAAATAACCTGGCCGCCAGTTAGTACCGCAATATCCTGCAACATGGCTTTACGACGATCACCGAAACCAGGTGCCTTAACTGCAGCAACCTTCACGATACCACGCATGCTGTTAACAACCAGAGTTGCTAACGCTTCGCCTTCAACATCTTCTGCAATGATCAACAATGGACGACTGGCTTTTGCTACGCCTTCCAGAATTTGCAGCAGCTCACGGATGTTTGAAATTTTCTTATCGAATAACAGAATGAACGGATTATCTAAATCACAGGTCATATTCTGCTGATCGGTTACGAAGTATGGAGACAGGTAACCGCGATCAAACTGCATACCTTCAACAACATCCAGCTCATTTTCTAATGAAGTACCTTCTTCAACAGTGATAACGCCTTCAGTGGTTACCTTTTCCATTGCTTCAGCAATAATATCACCCACATCTTTATCAGAGTTGGCAGAAATAGTTGCTACCTGTGCAATTGAACTGTTATCCGCACATGGTTTAGATATTTTTTTCAACTCCCCTACAGCTGCAATAACCGCTTTGTCGATACCGCGCTTAAGGTCCATTGGATTCATACCCGCAGACACTGATTTCATGCCTTCACGAACAATTGCCTGTGCCAGTACAGTTGCAGTTGTAGTACCGTCACCAGCGATATCAGATGTCTGTGAAGAAACCTCTTTTACCATCTGTGCACCCATGTTTTCGAACTTGTCTTCCAGGGTGATTTCTTTGGCTACAGACACACCGTCCTTAGTCACGTGTGGCGCACCAAAAGATTTGTCTAAAACAACATTACGGCCTTTGGGACCCAGTGTAACTTTCACAGCATTTGCCAGAATATTTACACCATTGACCATGCGAGTACGCGCATCATCACCAAATCGAACTTCTTTTGCAGACATGTTTATATCCTCTAAATTTTATTCTTGAATGTGTAGGTTCGAATTTATTCGAACAGGTGTTTTCTTCAGTCATAGCGCGCGAATAAATTCGCACCTACAGCCGTTACGAGGCTTTAGCCTTCAAACACACCTAAAATATCTTCTTCACGCATAATCAGTACATCTTCACCGTCAATCTTAATCTCAGTGCCTGCATATTTACCGAACAGAACCTGGTCGCCAGCTTTCACATCCAGTGGACGCACATCACCGCTGCTAGTTACCTTGCCATTACCGACAGCCAGAACTTCACCGCGTGAAGGTTTTTCAGCTGCTGAATCAGGAATCAGGATTCCACCGGCACTGGTAGTAGCCTCTTCCATACGTTTTACGACCACGCGGTCTTGTAATGGGCGAATATTCATTAGTTTGTATCCTCAGTATAATTGTAATTAGCACTCAAGCCTGTTGAGTGCTAATAATAGCCATGCGTCGTAGCGAGTCAAGCACCACCACCACTAACTCCCCATTTTATAAACAATCTGTTTATAAAAAGTCAGTCTTCCCGGCGATATTCACCTTCGATGGTATGCGAGTCTGTACGACCCTGTTTTTCTTGATGAACGCTATATGAGGCTCTGATCGTAGAATTCAAGAGCAAATACTTAATAATTGCGCGACGTGTGAAAGGAATCAGGCAAATAAAGCCGATGACATCAGTAAAAAAGCCAGGAGTGATTAAAAGCGCTCCCCCAACGGCCAGAAACAGCCCCTCCATCATCTCCATTGCGGGCACCTGCCCCTGTGACATGACCTTGTTGGCGCGCATTAAGGTGCTAATACCCTGCTGGCGCAATAGATTAACACCAATAATAGCGGTGATCACTATGAGCAGGATGGTCCAACCAGCCCCAATCATGCCGCCCACTTCAATTAACAGGTATACCTCTATAATGGGTATTATTAAAAAGAGTACAGGCCAGAATCTAATCATTATTCTCTCTCATTTCAGTACTTTAGCCAAAAAGGCCAGGCAGATAGGCGGCTTGCACTGGCTGTATAAAAAACGTAATGTTGCATACCACATAGATAAGGTCTCAGCTTAAGAAAGCCTTAAGTCATAAGCCCAATAATTTAAAGTCAGAATAAACGGTTTCGAATAAACTGGCTTTGTAAGAACTTCTGCGATGAGTAAAGTTCTAATTAACACTAAAATACATAATCGAGTAACTCAATAATGCACTTTAAGATACCCCGCTTATTCAGCTATGCGCTGCTGGCCCTGTTATTCATCTGCCAGCCAGGCTATGCCGAAAACCCCTTTAACTCAGTTAACCAGCTTAATCAGAACATTGGCCTGGATAGCGCCCTGGGTGGGGATGATGACATTCTCGACCCTGATCAGGCATTTATATTAAAAACCTGGTCTGACAATGGCCGCATATTTGCAGAATGGCAAATCGCCGATGGACATTATCTGTACCAGGATAAAACCAAAATCATTGCTGCTGACCCTGGTGCAATCACCACATCAAACTTTGTCAGTGACCCAGGGGAACTCAAACACGATGAGTTCTTTGGCGATATTCACGTTTATCACCACAATGCCAAAGCCTCAATTGCGGTTAATAATGTTCAAGATGGTATTAAAAACGCAAATTTCAAGGTTAAGTATCAGGGTTGTTCTGAAATTTCTGGCATCTGTTACCCTCCAATCACAAAAAATATTACGCTTAATGTAAGCCCAATTAGCAATGCAGGGGCTAGCACCCTGACTGAATCGGCACCTTCAACACCGATATCTGAGCAGGACCAAATTGCTGAATTATTAAAAAATGGCAGTGTCTGGCTTAGTCTGATAACTCTTTTTGGCATCGGATTATTACTTGCATTCACGCCTTGTGTATTCCCTATGATCCCGATCCTCTCCAGCATTATTGTGGGAGAAGGCAAGAATATTAGCGCTAGTCGAGGTTTTTCATTATCCCTTGCCTATGTGCTTGGTATGGCCTCCATTAATACCGCGGCTGGAGTTGGTGCTGCACTCACCGGAGAAAGCCTGGCTGTAATGCTGCAAACCCCCTGGGTATTAGCTAGCTTTGCAGGTGTATTCGTTTTGTTGTCTCTGGCAATGTTTGGCTTCTATGAGCTTCAAATGCCTGGCTTCATTCAAAACCGTCTCACAGAAGCCAGCAATAAACAAAAAAGCGGAACATTAGCCGGTGCAACCATTATGGGATTATTATCCGCTGTAATTGTAGGCCCCTGTGTGGCAGCCCCAATGTTTGGTGTTTTATTATTTATTTCACAAACCGGCGACCCGTATTTTGGTGGTTTAGCACTATTTGCACTAAGCCTTGGCATGGGTGCCCCACTTATTGCAATTGGCACATCCGCTGGCAAACTGCTTCCAAAAGCCGGTGTATGGATGGACACGGTTAAAGCCATATTTGGTGTTTCACTGTTAGCGGTTGCCATCTGGATGATTCGCAGCATTGTTGCAGAAGAAGTCGTGCTGATACTGACAGCATTACTACTGATTATTCCTGCAATTTACATGGGGGCTCTCGATGGACTAAAAGCGGAAGCTACAGGCTGGACCCGCTTCTGGAAAGGCACAGGGCTTGTGATGTTTGTTTATGGCGTTATCTTAATGCTAGGCGCAGCCACCGGCAGCGGTAGTTTAACCTCTCCATTAAAAGGCTTTGCGGGCACTAGCTCTCATGCCACCGAGTCACATCTGCAATTTACCAAAATCAAAGGAATGGATGGTTTGAACAAAGCACTTGCAGATGCCAAAGCACAGAACAAAACCGTTATGCTGGATTTTTATGCTGACTGGTGTGTTTCCTGCAAAGAAATGGAAAGTTTCACTTTTACAGACCCTGCGGTAAAAGCGGCATTATCTGACACCATATTATTGCAGGCTGATGTCACCCCAAATGACGAGCAGGACAAGTCACTTTATAAACATTTTAAAATTATTGGCCCACCCGCCATTATTTTTTACAATAAGCAAGGTGAAGAACTTAAACCTTATCGTGTAGTTGGATATATGCCCGCGGATAAATTTAGTAAGCATGCGACTCAGGCGCTTAAGCTCTGACTCTAAACTCGCCACTAAGACGCAGAGTTCGCTAAGAAAACTGTAGTCAGGTGGTTAGGTTATAACGCGATCACATAATGTAATTACTATTCCCTGATACATGAATTTGGGAACAGCTAAAAATTAAATATAAAATACACTCTGTGACCTCTGCGCCTTTGTGGCAAAATCATAAAAAAGAATATTAATATATGAAAAATATTATTCAGTTCGCACTCGTTATTATTATCGCCGGTGGTGCAGGTTTTGGCTTACAACGATATCTACAGCACGACGATCATCAGTTAGCACCTGATATCCCTGAATCAAAAAACACTAACGTGGTCGGCACAACCCTGCCTGCTTTTCAGTTAAAAGATACTGAAGGCAATATAATTAATACGAACAACCTGAAGGGTAAAGTCTTACTGGTAAATTTCTGGGCCACCTGGTGTCCACCCTGTAAAAAAGAAATGCCGGCGTTTATTGAGTTGCAGGATAAATATGCTGATCAGGGTTTTCAGATTCTGGGTATCGCCCTTGATGATGAACAATCAGTTCGAGATTTTGCTGATGCTCTAGGTGTAAATTATCCGGTAATGGCTGCTGAATATGATGGTATATTACTTTCACGAGAATATGGCAATCACATTGGCGCTTTACCTTATAGCGTTTTTGTTAATCGTAGTGGGACGATTGTTTTTACGAAAGCTGGGGAGTTGTCGAAGCTGCAGGTTGAGAAGGCTATTCTGCCTTTGCTTTCTGAGCAGTAAATTTTTTAAATTTCATTGCGCTGACTCGATAATTTTGAAGTTCTATTAAAGTGCCTTCTTCACTCCCGATTAAAGCCAGGTTTCCGTAGGGTGTGCTCGTTTTTTTGCGCACCATTAACTTAAAATGGTGCGCAAAAAAAAACGAGCACACCCTACAACTTATATGAACGTTCAGCACTTAAAACTCGCAAATCGAAGCATAAAAAGAAATAAGTAAACAATGCAGCCATAACCCTCCAAAAACAGCTAAAATCCACCAACTAACCGGTATAGTCGCAAAAAACACCCGAAAAATACCATAAATCCCCAAAAACCACATAATCAACCCCAAAATCCCCCATTTTCACCTTCCAGCATGTGACCAGGTTCAAACCCAGGACAAAAAATGTCCCGATCTCCAGCGAATTAGACGCTATTTTCTGAAATACGGTAGACAACGTCATTATTTAGTAGCACAATTCATCTACATTATTCGCGGTAACTATAAAAACTTCTATATGGCACAAATACTTGTCCTTAATGGCCCAAATTTAAACCTGCTTGGAACCCGCGAGCCGGAATTCTACGGCAGCCAGACTTTAGACAGTATTATTCAAAATATGGAAACTAAAGCGAAAACACTGGGACACTCGATTGCACATTTACAAAGCAATCAGGAATTCCAGTTAATAGACAGAATCCACGCTGCACAATCGGATGGCACTGAATTCATAATAATTAATCCCGCAGCTTTTACTCATTCCAGCGTAGCGATACGTGATGCGTTAAGTGGCGTGAAGATTCCTTTCATTGAATTGCACCTGTCAAATGTGCATGCACGTGAAGAGTTTCGTAAACATTCTTATTTTTCTGACATTGCCCTGGGCGTAATTTCAGGTTTAGGTGCACAAGGTTATCAACTCGCCCTTTTGGCCGCAGATGAACAAATAAACAAGAAATAAGTATACCAAAACAGAAAAATCAACAAGTAACCATTAATTAGAAGGTCTATCACTAAAATGGATATACGCAAAATTAAAAAACTGATTGAGCTACTGGATGAATCCGGCGTAGCAGAAATCGAAATTAAAGAAGGCGAAGAATCCGTTCGAATTTCACGCCAGCAAAACGTTATTGCAGCACCTCAACAGCAACTTTACGCTCCTGCCGCTCCTGCTGCACCGGTGGCTGCACCTGTTACTACAGAAGAGCCTGCTGCAGAAGCTGAAATTTCAGGTCATAAGATTAAGTCACCAATGGTGGGGACTTTTTATCGTTCTGCATCACCAGGTGCAAAACCATTTACAGATGTAGGCCAGTCAGTATCTGAAGGCGACACACTATGTATTATTGAAGCGATGAAAATCCTTAACCAGATTGAAGCCGACAAGTCTGGCACCATTAAAGCCATTCTGGTTGAAAACGGCCAGCCTGTTGAGTTTGGTCAACCCCTCTTTATTATTGAATAGTCCATATCATGATAGAAAAAGTAGTTATAGCTAATCGGGGCGAAATCGCCCTGCGCATTCTGCGGGCCTGTCGTGAAATGGGTATTAAAACTGTTGCCATTCACTCTGAAGCAGACCGCGATTTAAAACACGTTAGACTAGCTGATGAATCAGTCTGTATTGGGCCTGCGCCCTCTGATCAAAGTTATCTAAATATTCCTGCCATTATCAGTGCAGCGGAAGTCACTGATGCGATGGCAATCCACCCGGGTTATGGCTTTCTGTCAGAAAATGCAGACTTTGCCGAACGCGTTGAAAATAGTGGATTCATTTTTATTGGCCCTAAGTCGGATTCTATTCGTACCATGGGTGATAAGGTTGCCGCGATTGAAACCATGCAAAAAGCAGGCGTTCCTTGCGTACCGGGTTCTAATGGCGAGCTTGATGAAAACAACGATCGTAACCTGCGTATTGCTAAAGACATTGGTTATCCGATTATCATTAAAGCAGCGGGTGGCGGCGGCGGCCGAGGTATGCGAGTTGTACATACTGAAAGCGCACTGATCAGTGCAATTGCTCTAACCAAAGCAGAAGCCGGCGCGGCCTTTGGTAATGACACAGTTTACATGGAAAAATATCTGGAACACCCACGTCATGTGGAAATCCAGATGCTTTCTGATGGGCAGGGTAATGCGGTTCATTTAGGTGAACGAGATTGCTCCATGCAGCGTCGCAACCAGAAAGTAGTTGAAGAAGCTCCAGCCCCGGGCATTACAGAAGAACAACGCGCCAGAATTGGTGGTGTTTGTGTAAACGCCTGTAAAGAAATGAATTACCGTGGCGTGGGTACCTTTGAGTTTTTATATGAGAACGGCGAATTCTATTTCATAGAAATGAACACTCGTGTCCAGGTTGAACACCCGGTATCGGAAATGGTCACTGGTGTGGATATCGTTAAAGAACAGCTTTATATTGCTTCAGGCGAAAAGCTTCGCTTAAAGCAGGAAGATATCAAAATTTCTGGTCACGCTATTGAGTGCCGAATAAATGCCGAACACCATAAAACATTTATGCCTTCACCTGGATTAATCACTCGTTATCACCCTCCAGGCGGACCGGGTGTCCGCGTCGAATCGCATATTTACTCTGGTTATACAGTACCTCCACACTATGATTCAATGATTGGTAAACTGATCTGTCATGGTGATACACGTGATGTCGCTATCGCACGTATGGTAGGCGCATTATCAGAAACGGTTATTGATGGCATTAATACCAATATTCAACTGCAAATGGATATCATGAACGACTCAAAGTTTCAGGCAGGTGGTGCTGATATACATTATCTTGAAAAGAAACTTGGTTTAACTTAAATAAGTTTTTGACACACAGACGCAGAGGCACAGGTTTTTTCTTAATTAAAGAATAAGCCGAGCCTCTGCGACTCATTACACTGTTTTAAACTTCTCTAAAAAATGATCCCAAATTATGCCGTGGATTCAACTCACACTTCTTACTGATAAAGCCAATAACGAAAAAGCTGAGCAGGCTTTGCTCGATGCAGGTGCACTTTCTGTTACCTTTAAAGATGCTGAAGATAACCCTGTTTTAGAACCACTGCCCGGTGAAACCCCATTATGGGAAAGCATTATACTTACCGGTTTATATGAAGCGGATATTAATACCAGGAGTGTTCAGCAACAAATTCACAAACAACTTGGCGACAAGGTCAAACTTAAACTCGAAGCATTAGAAGACAAAGACTGGGTGCGTGCCTGGATGGACGACTACAAACCAATGCAGTTTGGTGAACGCCTGTGGGTTTGTCCAAAGCATTTGCCTCCACCGCAGCCTGAAGCGGTTAACTTAATGCTTGATCCGGGGCTGGCCTTTGGTACCGGCACACACCCAACAACAGCGCTTTGTCTTGAATGGCTGGACTCTGCCAAAACAGAAAATAAACAGGTGCTAGATTTTGGTTGCGGCTCAGGGGTTTTAGCTATCGCCGCACTATTACTTGGTGCTGAGCATTGTGATGCTACCGATATTGACCCTCAGGCAATTATAGCCAGCAAGGATAATGCACAGGCGAATCACGTTGCTGACAGCTTAGATTTATTTCTACCTGCGGATATGCCAGACAAAAGCTACGACATTGTTTTAGCCAATATCCTGGCCGGGCCATTAACAGAACTTGCTGAGCAGTTAGCGGCTTACTGTAAACCTGACGGTTACATTGTTTTATCGGGTATACTGGAAACTCAGGCAGACAAAATCATTCAGGCCTATACTCCATGGTTCAAGCTAGAGCCGATTACGGTAAAAGACGACTGGATCAGAGTAACAGGAACGAAAAAATAAACACTCACAGTTTTGCAAAAGAGATAAAAACATAAACACCTTTACAACAGACACAAAAATAACAGACTCCAGGAAAAACAATACGATGCAGACCGAATGTCCTCATTGCCATACTGTTTTCCGTGTAAAAGAATCCGACCTGGAACTTGCCGACGGCCAGGTTCGCTGTGGCCACTGCCTTGCAATATTTGCAGCCGATAATCCATATAACACCGTAACCTATCAGGACAAAGAAACGACTGGCTTTGACGAGCTTGAAATCAATGGATCCGAGCGGGGTATAGTGGCCGATGTTATTCCGCCTGAACTACGTGCAGAAAGCCGAAAAGGCAAACCTCGGTTTGGTTTTTTAGGTACAACTTTACTGGCACTCGGCATTCTTATCAGTATTGCAGCACTTATAGTTCAATATGCTTATTACAACCGCGAAGACCTTGTAAAAAATGCTGAACTACGTCCCTGGTTGCAACAAATGTGCGATTTTACAGGCTGTTTACTGCCTCCACCCAAAGACACAAAGCTCATTGTTCTTAGTAACAAAAATATATTTACGCATCCAAATACACAAAGCGCACTGATGATTTCAGCCACCATTATTAATCAGGCAGCCTTTGAACAGGAATTTCCTGTTATTGAGCTACGTTTCGAAAATGTACGCGGAAAAACGATTGCGGGAAGAAGGTTCTTTGCGGAAGAATACTTAGGCGTCCCGAAAAGCCAGATTTCTCAGATGCAGCCTGATACACCGGTTAATTTTAATCTGGAAATTAAAGACCCGGGGAATGAGATGGTGAGTTATGAGTTTACGTTTTTATAAAGATAATACATTGCCACAGAGACACAGAGGTCACTGAGAACAACTTTTCATGGAAAGCAAAACTGGCACTAATTAGTGCTTATCAAAAAAAAAGCAACTCTCTGTGAACTCAGCGCCTCTGCGGCAAACCTTTTGACTTCGAACTACCACATCAAATCATCAGGCACTTCAAAATCTTTATACGGATCATTCTCATCCGCTGTATTCTGATCATCACTAAATATAACAACTCGCTTTTCATTTCGCTGTTTTATTTTTTCAGCAATTGCTGCAGGTACCAGCTCATACATACCATCAATTCGCGCAATACCCAGTTTTCCACTGACTATTTTTTGCTGCATTTCTTTATTGATATAAATACGCTTAACTTTTTTCTGGTGCTCAAAATTATAGGCAAGCTCGCACTTTTCATCTCGCTTAATCATATTTTCAGTGATTAACTGATTAATTTCTGCGGATATTGCCTTGCCACGAGCCTGGTCTTCTTTGCGCTTGTTTAACTCGCGATCACGCTCAGCTTTCTCGGCTGCAATTTTCTGCGCCTTAAGCCTTGCTTCATCAACCACAGGTGCCTTCTTACTTTTCTTAGGCTGCTGTTTTTTCTTTTTGTTTTTTTCCTGATTGGCTTTCTGAACCTGCTGTTTACTGACTACGCCGGCCTTAAGAAGCTGCTCCTGAAATGGGTTATTCATTCTGTTGATCTCATTGGATATCAATATTGAGTAAGCAGGGCATTTTACCTTAGAATCGAAGGTATGTAATGATGCCCGAGAGTGATTTACTCAACTAAAGCCGCTACTCAGGCATTTCAGGCAATTATCCCACCCCTACAGGCCAACTGCCCATCGAAAAAACCCCAAACAACCGCTTTGCACTCTAATCGCGGGGATATGCTATTACTTTTTAGCTGTTGCTCTTAGTGCCACGGTATAGGCCAGGCTTGCCCATATTAACATTCTTGATTAAAGCGCCTATACCGGGCATATGACAATATACTTATCCTGGCTTTCACAAATAAATGTTTACAAACGGTATTTCAAATCCACCCCATTTTAGCTAAAGTCCCCATCTCCTTATTTCAGTCAGCGTTTAATTATTTCAATACAGAAGGCACTAATGACGACACAAGACAGCACAACAACCGATACCGAGGTGAAATCTCAACATGAGATGATTAAACAAGGCGGACAAATAGAAAAATTTGCACAAGCCATGGCCCAATTTTGCAAAGTTGAGGGCTGGAAAAAACTAAACGATGAATCCGGCTCACCTTTTAAGTCACTGCGCCATTACATTGAGGCCAAACCTCCATTTGGTGCAGGTTACCCGGGTAAACAGGGCATGGAGAAAATTGAAGCTTATCTTTCATTAAACCCAACCATTAAAGATTTCTTCCAGCACTGTCATGCAAACTGCCTGTTTGAAATGGCCAAAGATGAAGGCATCTCACCAAATGTCATCGCCAAACGTGAATTTCATGATATTAAAGGTGCAAGCCTGGCGCGTGCGATTCAGGAGAACCCGGAAGAGATTTACCTGGAAAAAGCAGCCGCCTACGTTGAAGGCAAAGAAAAGCCCAAACCCAAACCCAGAACCATCTCAAGAGCGGCGCCAGTTCGTCTTAGCGCTCTACCCAATCAACCTTATGCTTTTGCAAGGCGACTTAAGGACAGCTTTAGCCGAGAATTTCTACAAAGCGTACTTAATGGTTTAAACATAGATGATCTGGATGACAAGATCGAGTTTGAAAAAATATTTAATCTTGCTGTGGCTGCATTCAATAAATCTAAAGATGCTGAAGGCTGGGGCAAGAAAAATATAACGGCACCTGAAACCCTGAAAAACAGAGAACCCTCAATTGAAAAGTCTAATTTCATAGGCGATGAAAATGAAGACGAGAAAGTACTTTCTTTAAAAGATGAGGAAGGAAAAATTGTTATTGTGAGATTTCGCGGCACTGGCGTAATTGCCCTGTCATTTGCAGATAATTAATACTGCATCATTTCAGGTTTGTAAGTTAGCGGGTTAACGGGCTCTCACCCCCATACATCTGGCACAGAGCTTATATATACTCCCAGACTGAGCGTGTGAACGAGATAAATAACCCGGCAGGGTCGAAGCCGCGAGCCAGGACACATAACCTATACGCAGTGGTGCTACAGGTTACCGACTATTCGTTAACAGACTCAACCAATAAGCCCATAACTTTTCGCCAGCCGGCTTCAGCCTGGGGCCCGGCCAACTCAAACACCCGCTCAAATCGCTTACGCTGCTCACCTGACAACTCACGTTCGAGCCTGTCCCCCAACTGAGTTAACTTAATTCGCTTAACACGTTTATCAGCTTCATCCACACTAACCTCAACATAGGCATCTTCAGTTAACTGCCTTAGTGGTCGATTCAAATACTGCTTACTAACCCCCATCACCTCTAACAACTCATTCACGCTGCATTTTTCATTACGCGCGATGAAATATATTACCCGATGGTGCACACGTGAGTAACCAATTTCTTTAAGACGCTCATCAGGATAGGCAATTAGCGCCCTGTAACCAAAGTGCACCGCTTCCAGCGCCTGGTTTAACTGGTCATTACGTGTCGTTTTCTGAATTTTGTTATTTTGGTCAACCATATTGACATAATAACATATTTCATATAAAAATATAGGTCATCTATATTGACCAAAATTAAAGGAGGACAAAATGTTATCTGAAGGCATTTGCTGGATTAAAAATGAGATTGTAGCGCTGGAAGACGCGCGTATTTCTGTTATGGACCACGGGCTACTTTATGGGGATGGTATTTTTGAAGGTATAAGATTTTATAACAACAGAGCATTTCTACTTGAGCCTCATTTGCAACGACTTGCGGAGTCCGCAAAAGCAATAGCCTTAAACCTTCCATACAGTCTTTCCGAAATAGACAAACTTGTTCAATTAGTGATTGAATCGTATGCTCAGAAAGACGGCTATATCAGGCTAATTATTACTCGAGGCAAAGGACCACTCGGGATAAACCCCACCTCATGCAAAGACCCACAACTAATTATTATTGCCAGCCCCCTGCAAATGTCAGATGAGAAAGCCCAATTACAGGGTATCAGTGCAATTATTGCCTCTACCAGAAGCATCCCCCCTGACTGCCTGGACCCGCGCATTAAAAGCCTGAACTACCTGAACCCAATTCTGGCGCGTATTGAAGCAAATAACGCTGGAGCAGATGAGGCAATAATGCTCAATCAACAGGGTTTTGTAACTGAAGGTAGTGCGGATAATATTTTTATCGTTAAAAAAAACGAACTTTACACGCCTCCCGCCATTGACGGGGCACTTGCTGGAATCACCCGAGATCTAATTTTAAAGCTGGCTACTAATGCAGGGCTAAACACACATATAAAAACACTAACTGCCTTTGACATTTATACCGCAGAGGAATGCTTCTTAACAGGAACAGGGGCAGAGATAATCCCGGTCAATGAAGTTGATGGGCGCAAGCTTTCATCTTGCCCTGGTCCAGTTTTTAAACAGCTAAAAAATTTGTTTATCTCTTGTTTATATAATCAGGGTTAATTTCACCCATGTATTTAATAAGGCTCTGAGCCTGCCAGCTCTACAATCTCTCCCGGCAGGTTCAGTACAAAAAACCACGATTATAAAGAATACTTATGAGTAAACTGGAGTATTCGACTATCTCGCCTTATAAAATACTACAATGACAGCTGGTAAACTTTTTAATACTCAAAACATAATTCTCGATTTATAATTAACTTTAGTTTCTCTCACTTTAATAACGAGGTGAATCATGAATATAGCTCCCACTTTAATCAGGCAGCTTGCTCAACAGGGCATTGCTTATGACGTAAAGCATCATAACTACACAAACACTAGCCTTAACTCGGCTTATTCTGCCAGCGTTCCCACTTCACAAGTTGTCAAATCGGTTTTACTTGAAGATGATGATGGATATGTCATGGCGCTAGTCCCCGCCAATCTGCATGTGAAAATAAATCAGCTAAATATAGCACTGAATAGAAATATGAAACTCGCAAGTGAACATGAATTACGCAGTTTGTTTATAGATTGTGAACTGGGTGCCATACCGCCAATAGGCGAGGCTTACGGTATAGAAACCATTGTTGACTATAATTTTGATGACTGCAGTGATGTTTATATTGAAGCAGGAAATCATACCGATCTGCTTCACTTAAGTGGAAGTTCATTCCGCAAATTAATGCAAAGCGCTCAACATGCAAATCTTTGCGTACATTAATTACATTAGAATGAAAAATAGAACCGGTATCTATCTATAGATTTAGTTTAAATCCTGGCTCTATTTCTTTAACTGTAGATAATATGCCATGTAAGTTCTGATATAAGCTTATAAACACTGATCATCGATTACTTATAACTGCATTTGATAATGAATATTGAGAAACACTTACGCGAAGTCGCAAAGAAAATATTTGTAATCAGAAGAGACTTCTATTTCCTTGATTCATAAGCAACAACGTGCCAACAAATGGCCGTCGTTAATAAAAAAACAGATGGCTTTTCTTTGCGTCTTAGTGTCTTTGCGGCAAAAAAAACAGTTTACTTAACGAGCAGACCTTATCTTAAGTACATTGTCAATTATAGTCTTATTATTTAACCCACAGAGTCTTATCTTAATAGAGCTTCAATATTTCCATAATTATTTCACTCTACAATTTCAACACCTTTCCAGAACGCAACTCTGTCTTTAATTTCTTTAGCCGCTTCTTTTGGCTGCGGATAATACCACGCGGCGTTTTCATTTTTCTCACCATTAACAATAATTGAATAGTATTTCGCTTCACCTTTCCAGGCACAGTGTGTTGAATGTTCGCTGTTTACAAAATAATCCATTTGCAATGATGAAGCGGGGAAATAGTGATTACCTTCCACTACCACTGTTTCGTCGCTTTCGGCCAATATCTGTTGTTTCCAGAGTGCTTTCATAATTATAACCTTTAAAAGATTCATATAAATCAGGGGGGAGGTTAGCATTATCGTGCCCTATAAATATAGCCGTCAAACAACTAATCCCACAACCAGGCAGCTCCTCTTACACCACTTGAATCACCATACTTTGGGGGCAATAGTTTTGTATTTACTACATCCGAAAACACATAATCAACCCAACGCTCAGGAACATTCTTATAAAGACGATTTATATTCGACATCCCCCCACCTAAGACAATAGCATCGGGATCAATCACATTGATAATTTGCGCAAGCCCTCTTGCCAATTGATCTTCATATATGGCCAGGCACTGTTCAGCGGCCGAATCTCCCTGCTGTGATAACTGCACAATTTGTTCTGCCGTTTTATTTTTTTTGCTTGATTCAAAATAGCTATTCGATAAACCCGGACCTGATAAAAATGTTTCGAGACAACCATTCTTACCACAATAACACTGTGGCCCAGGGCGCTCTATATCTTGCGGCCAGGGCAATGGGTTATGCCCCCATTCTCCAGCAATAGAATTAGCACCGTTAAGTACTTTTCCATTTACCACCACTCCGGCCCCGGTACCTGTACCAATTATCACACCAAACACAATCATTTCCCCGGCGGCGGCTCCGTCTGTAGCCTCAGATAAAGCGAAACAATTGGCATCATTGGTGATTTTAATTTGTTTGCCTAGTAAATTTTCAATATCCTGCTTAACGGCTTGCCCATTCATACAGACTGAATTGGAATTGCGCAGCAAATTTGTCACAGGTGATAAAGAACCGGGTGAGCCTATACCAACACTACCTGATTTCTCGGTTACAGTTTCAATATAATTTATTAACTTAACAATGGCGTTCAGGGTGGCCAAATAATCACCCTGTGGTGTATCTACTCTATGGCGTATTAATTCATTGCCTTTACTATCAAGAGCAATTCCTTCAATTTTTGTCCCACCTAAATCTATTCCAATGCGCATAAGCTTCACAATATTTATCTAATTTTTATTTTAACGACTCATTCTACCTGCTTAAGATAGTTGTTCTAGCCAGGTATCAATTTTTTTCACTTCTTTAGAAGTTATATTAGCATCTGCATAAACCTGAGACATAATTGCCTGTTAATAAAATGGCCAGATTAGATCCAGTGAAACTGCACTGCAAGTTCATCCTTAAGTGCCTGTAGTGACTCAGATTTTTCACCAACGATAGCAATACTACCTTTTTTACCAGGCACAATAATCCCCTTAAAGCGCTTATCTCTGATCACTTGCTGAGACCTTACATTCACTTCTGGCAATACCATAACCGTTATAGGCCCGGCCTCTCCTTGCACAACTATATGAACCCCCTGAGTATTGGCAATATCGCAACTTCCCAGATAATTAACCTGACCTAAGCCCTGACTAATATTTCCTCCGAACTCGGCAAGTAAATGATTAACCTGCGCGAGAGACCTGTTCTGATGCTCGTGCAAATGATCCAGTTCATGATAGATGTGCTCTAAAACGCTATTTGATAGCCCCTCGCTTGATAACTCTGTTGTATGTATCGGATAGTTTAAAACCACTAACACCGCTATAAAAATACTTGCTGCAATAGACCAGAGCTGAATATTTTTACGTGAAGCTTGATGAGACTCCAGAGTTTGCTGGAGTTTAATATTCTCAATTAGCTCCTGAGGTGCTTTTATATGCAAGCTCAGTTTAAGCTTATCCTCAAGCGACTGAAGTTCATTGATAAATTTAGTATTTTCTAACGAACTATTTTTATACTCAATAAAATCTTGATCCAGACAATCAGGCTCAGCATAAGCTCTTCGACGGAATTCTAAATCATCCATTGTTAACACCTTTCGTTACAGCCTTACCCAAAAGCAACTGCCTGAGTTTATTTCTCGCCCTAAACAACCGAGTCAAAACAGTATTTTTATTTACATCTAAAATAAGGGAGATTTCCCCAGCACTAAATCCACCAATCAGTTGTAATATCAGCGGCTCTCTGAACTCTATGCTCAGGTTAGCAATGTGTTGTTGCACTAAATAGTACTCACTGTTATCACCAGGGGAGATTCCTGTATCAACAAGTGAAACCTCGCTGGCATCAAGCAGTTCTGGTTGAAAGCGCTCATATTGACGCGCATTTTCCCGCCGGACTATGGTAAACAACCAGGCTTTAGCGGCTTTTTCATCTTTCAAATTTTGAAAGTTTTTCCATGCTCTTAAATAAGTCTCCTGAACAAGATCTTCTGCCATAGGTTTATTTTTACATAACCAGAAGGCATAGCGGTAAACATCCGCATAAAGCGCATTGAGCAACACATCAAATCGTTTTTGTTTGTTAGGCATACCCAATAAGACCCGGGTTATCGCGTTTTTATTCCCTGGAAACATGCTTTTTATTTTTATATTTGTAATCGCTAAAATTTTTTCAAGTTTAGCAGGCCATGCACATGCGTTGGGATTTTTTACTACAAATTTTTTATATCATGCCAGAAAATATAAAGACACCAAATATGTAACTGCCAATTATGGCTCCAAGCAGCACATTAACACTAAGACGAAGTCGTGTTTATTGTTTTCATGTCTATTTAAATAGTCTCGTGTGTATATTCCGTTATATAGGGGCTATGCAAAATATTTAAAAAAGTTAAAGGGACAGCAGTGAACCAAACTAAAAAAATGATATCCGGCTTGACGGAAAACCAGTGAACTCACTTAATTTTCTACGACGTTGTTTTTGATATTCTTTGCGACTGCCAATACACCTCTGCCTCACCTGCCTCACGGCTTAATGCGCGACTAGCTACAAACAGTAAATCAGACAGGCGATTAATATACGCACGAATAAATTCACTGTATTCAAACTCTTTAGATAAAGACACCAGTGTTCTTTCTGCACGACGACACACCGTTCTGGCAAGATGACAGGTTGTCGCCGCTTCACCACCACCGGGTAAAATAAATTCTTTTAACGGTGGTAAATTTTCATTCAAGCTGTCTAAAGCTTGCTCTAACCAGTCAATACGTGCTGGTGTTATTAAATCACACTCCGGCATCGTTAACTGGCCACCCACATTAAACAAATCATGCTGAATGGTAATTAATATTTCTTTAATTTCACTTTCTTCACACTTGCAAATCACCATTCCTATCACACTATTTAGCTCATCCGTATCACCGATAGCTGCCACACGCAGATGATCTTTATCAACCCGACTACCATCCCCCATGCCTGTGGTACCTTTATCACCGGTACGTGTATAGATTTTTGATAAACGATTTCCCATTTTAATCACCTGTGTTTTTTAATAAGGTTCTCGACTCAATAACTAACTAGCCTATAATGCACATATTATCGCTACTTTATAACATCATGCCATCTACGCTTCGCAAGCCATTACCGCTTATTAGTCTGTTATTTTTGCTCAGTATACTCAGCTTTGCATTCGCCATCTCTATGGGTAGCATGCACTTTTCAATTCATCAGTTACTTACTGCATTATCCACAAATCAGGACAGTATTGCCCACACAATCATCTGGGAGTTACGCCTGCCACGCGCCTATATCGCGTTTATTACCGGCGGTTTGTTAGCGCTAGCCGGCGTATTAATGCAGGTATTATTACGCAATCCATTGGCCGATCCATATATTCTAGGGGTTTCAGGTGGCGCATCTGTTGCTGCCCTGTTTGCCATGTCCGCGGGATTAGCCGGAAGCTGGGTTTCAGGCAGTGCATTTATTGGTGCCTTTATTTCTATTATGCTGGTATTTAGCCTGGCCCATGGCAAGGGCAACTGGAACCCGGCCCGATTATTATTAACCGGAGTCGTCATTGCCGCGGGCTGGGGTGCTGCTATTAATTTTATCTTATCGGTGAGCCCGGAAAAACCACTACGCGGTATGTTGTTCTGGTTAATGGGGGATATCAGCAATATTTCACCCAATGCTAGCAGTTTATTCGTGCTTATTATTGGCTTATGTATTACCTTTTTACTTGCTCGACAATTGAACATACTCTCACGGGGGGACCTACAGGCTAGATCTCTAGGTGTCTCGGTAAAACCACTACGTATGGGCTTATTTCTACTCGCCTCCGCACTAACCGCCTTTGCTGTCACCCAGGCTGGTAGTGTTGGTTTTGTTGGGTTAATCATACCCCATATGATTCGTTTGATTTCCGGCAGTGATCATAGACTATTAATACCTGCTTCTGTTTTATTGGGCGGTAGTTTGCTTGTTTTTTCAGATACCCTTGCGCGTGTCATAATTGCTCCGCAGCAATTACCAGTTGGTGTGATTACGGCATTTCTGGGTGTACCATTTTTTCTGTTTCTGCTAAATCGCTCTATGGCTGGCAAACAAAATGACTAGCCTGCAAACAAAAGCCTTAAGTATTTCAATTGGTAACAAAAAGGTTTGTGAAAACCTTGATCTGAGCTTACAACCTGGTGAGATTTGGGGCGTCATGGGCAGAAACGGTATCGGAAAAACTACCCTTTTACATACTCTGTCTGGATTACGCCCTCCGACATCTGGTGAAATTTTTTTGAACCAGAAACACATTGAGCAGATACCCCGCAAGCTTGTCGCCCAGAAACTGGGGTTACTGTTACAACACACTGAAGATGTTTTCCCAAGCAGTGTATTAGAATCTGTGGTCAGTGGCAGGCACCCGCATATTTCTAACTGGCAATGGGAAAGCGAGAGCGATTACAGGCTAGCTTATGAAGCACTGGATAAAGTTCAAATGAAAGATCTTTCTCATCGTCCAGGCAATGAATTATCCGGTGGCGAGCGCCAACGAGTCGCTATTGCGACTTTACTCACCCAGAATCCGGATATTTTTCTACTTGATGAGCCTAACAGCCACCTGGATCTGCATTACCAGATAGACATTCTGCAGAATCTATGTGAATTTGCTAGTAAAGAGCAACGCACGATTTTTATGAGCCTGCACGATATTAATTTAGCCGCACGCTTTTGCGACAAGCTGTTATTTATTTCTGGCGATGGCAAAACTAAATCCGGAAATGCAGATAAGTTGTTGAATACAAAGGATCTTAGCGAGCTTTTCCAACATCCAATTCATGTCACTCAGGGAGCTGAGCGTTTCATTTACACCCCCGCCTGAACTTGACAGTTTGCCCGGTGAGATTTAAAGTCCGCGCTCTTATTGCTTCAGGTGCTCGTAATATCCTGAGAAGATACCGGCGGAATTTAGCCAGTATCTTTGATATAGATTCATCGAGTGAAACGGGAAACTGGTTAAATTCCAGTGCTGCCCCCGCAACGGTAAGTGAGTAAAGGTCAACAATAGCCACTGTGATTCAATCATGGGAAGGCGTTGATTAGCAGTATCGCTCACAAGCCCGGAGACCGGCCTGAAACAACCCTACTAAATCGCGGCGGGCGGTTTATGGTCGTGTGTTTCCTTGCGCCTCCATTCTCCAAACTGCCGTAATATTGCACGGGCGGTGCTCTGGAGAAATAATGCAGCCTCGTTTTATCAAGTCGATTTTAATCGCGAATTTTATTATTACACCTGTTTCAGTTTTTGCTGAAAGCAATACACTTGAACCCATTGTGGTCACAGCAACACGTACTGAACAAAGTATCAGCAATACATTACCACCCACCACGTTAATTGATCGAAACGCTATTGAGCAATCTCAGGCAACCAATATACTCGACTTACTAAAGCAACAATCTGGAATTGATATTGCCAGCAACGGTGGCATCGGTTCAACTAACAGCCTGTTAACTCGAGGCACTGAAACAAGCCACACATTATTAATGATTGATGGTGTAAAAATGGGTTCAGCAACGACAGGCGCCGCGACATTCCAGCACATACCATTACAACTCATCGAGCGAATTGAAATCATCCGCGGCCCAAGGTCCAGCCTTTATGGATCTGAGGCCATTGGTGGTGTTATCCAGATATTTACCCGTAAAGGGAGCAAGCAAACCAGCGCCAATATTTTTGCAAGCCATGGAACATACAATACTTCTGAAGCCAGCACGGGCATTAGTGGTTCAACTGGAAACGCAACTTACAGCCTGCAGGCAGCTTATCTAAAAACAGATGGGATTAATGCATTATCAATTAGCAACCCGGATGAAGATGGTTATTTAAATCAATCAGTAAACGCATCATTCAGAGATGTTGTTAGCGACAAACTTGAAATAGGCTTTAATCTTTATTATGTCGAAGGTGATGTTGATTACGATGTCCCCCCCAGCTTTTTTTCACCCAATGCACTAACCGATGATTATTCAAGTGAGACCATAAATGCGATAACAAGCGCAGACATAAAATTATTTTTAAATGACAACTGGGATAGCTCACTAAAATTTAGCAACAGCCGTGATGAGTCGGAACAATTCATTAACAGTACACCTGATAGTTACATCAATACAGAAAGAAACCAGTTTATCTGGCAAAACGACATACAGCTGATGGAAACAATCTTATTCACACTAGGTTACGACTACCTGGATGACGAAGTTGAATCCACTGCAAACTATGCAAAAACACAGCGAAATAACAAAGCTATATTTGCTCAAGTACAAAATAATTTTACCAACAGTGATTTAGTTGTCGCTTTAAGAAATGACAATAATGAAGCGTTTGGGCATCACACCACGGGTAATATTGACTGGCGTTATAAACTCAATAGCAACTACAGCATTACAGGCTCATATGGCAAGGCATTTAAAGCCCCGACCTTTAATGACCTTTATTGGCCTAATGATGGATTTTCTTTTGGTAACCCAAATTTGGTACCTGAGACCTCAGAATCAACTGAAATAATTGTACGCAGAAAATCAGCGAACCTTGACTGGCGATTGAGTATATATCAAACAAAAATTGACGATTTAATTGAATGGGCACCTACCGGTCCTTTGCCCACCGACCCCTGGACACCAACTAATATAAGCCAGGCAAAAATAGAGGGACTTGAAGGCTCCATCACCACGAAGGTCAGATCATTGGACATCCAGTTTGAATTTGACCTTCTTGACCCCATTAATTCTGAAACAGGCGAGAAACTCATCAGGCGATCATCAAAAAATGCTACCTTGATCATAAATAGAAAACACAATCTATTATATACTGGTATCAGTCTGGAAGGACATGGTGAAAGATTTGATGCCGGCCAGGTAAAACTCGCGGGTTACGGACTACTTTCTATTCACGCAGGTTATCAAGTAAGTAAAAACCTGGAATTAAAACTTAAAATTGAAAATGCACTAGATAAAGAATACGAAACAGCTCTCGACTATAACTCTCTGGGAAGAGGCGCTTATCTATCTGCTAGTTACCTAGTACCTTAAACAAGAAAAAGCATTTGATGTGAACAACAGGATTGTTATCTTTATTTCTATCTCAATCGCCTTCCATATCGGCGCACTTTCTCTATTGCTTATAAAAACGCCTACCAAGTTAGAAATATATTCCAATAACGGACATGGAAGTTCGTTTTTACAACTTAGCCTTACTCAAAAAGAAGCACCTCAACACAATACAAAAAAAGAACAGATCACAGATGAAAAAACGGCTTCTACAAATACAGCTGAACCGGCAACCACACCCCGCCTCGCTAAGATCAAAAGTACTCATTCGACTATTGTAAAAAAAACCACCAGGTCAGTATCCAATAAAATTGATAGTGAACGAGAAAACAAGCCTGATCATGTAAAAGTAAACCGAATTCTACGCGAAGAGCTCTCCAGACATTTTTACTACCCTCTTGTTGCACGAAAAAGAAACTGGCAGGGCAAAGCACTTATTAAGTT
>Ga0316204_10004146_pt1 | contig 26823 bp, 19 predicted proteins | sample 6monrhotite_MG_2_FD_205661 | JGI IMG/M metagenome (GOLD analysis project Ga0316204, IMG submission 205661) | Microbial mat bacterial communities from mineral coupon in-situ incubated in ocean water Damariscotta River, Maine, United States -... | ecosystem: Environmental > Aquatic > Marine >...
TTTTCTCTTGTTAGTTTGTCTCTTGTTGTTGTGTGTGCGTGAGAGAGTGTGAGAGAGAGAGAGAGAGAGAGAGAGAGAGAGAGAGAGAGAGAGAGAGAGAGGAGAAGAGAAGAGAAGAAGGAGGAGAAGGAGGAGAAGGATATCAAGTAGAAGAAGGAGAAGATCATGAAGAAGAAGAAGGAGATCAAGAACGAGAAGGAGAAGATCAAGAAGGAGAAGGAGAAGATCATGAAGAAAGACTTCGGAAGAACGTCATGAGCACAGACAAGACAGATACTTCATCGACGCTGTATGATATAACGACATAGGATGGTTCATTCTGGGCTGCATACACGCTATCAGAGCGGGGCTCGGCTACTTCTTGGCGACTGAAAAGTCCGCGTAGAAGACCCCTGGCGTTGCACACAGCACTTCGTACGACCTCTTCTTGATCTCGGCCATCAGTTCCGCGGAGACGGCGGTGGCGGCAGTCGGATCCGCGAGACTGTGGCTCTCGAGCGCCTTCAACCTCTCGTCGGCATGTTCGATGTCCCTCGCAAAGAACGCGATGGCGCCGACGGCCTTGTGCAGTCGAACGATAAACAGCGCCGCTCTCGACTCGCGAGCAATGGTGCGGTCATCGTCGCCCAAGACACGGTGTCGGACGGTCGGTCCTCCCTGCAAATTCTCGACCACGGTGAGGTAGAGCATGCGGCCCGAAATGTTCAGAAACACGGGCTTCGCGAGGTCGAAGGAGGTGCCAAACTCGGTGAGCTTCTTCGTGGCGTCAGATAGCTCCTTCCAGGTAGTGGCATGTGCGATGATAATCCCACGCACGGCGGTCGCATTCCTCTCCGATGCGTAGAACGTCAAGGGATCGTTCACGGGGAATCGCTCGTCGCGTGCATCAGCCGAAAGAGCTGGAGCACTCGCCGGCCCGGACAGGTCTCCGACGGCCGCCCGGGTCATCACGCACGTCGAGGCACTGCCATCACGTCGCGGGCGGAGGACGATCGGAGTGAGGAACTTCAGGTGGCCAACACTCGGATCAACCAGCTTGGCCGGAGAAGGCACATTCTGACTGATGGCGTTCCGATCGCCAGGCTTCACTGGTGTGCTCGGACCAGTGGGTGCGGGAGGACCAGAGGATACGGGAGGACCAGAAGATGCCCCGGGAGGAGGTGTCCCGGGACGTGGAGGAGGCGCCCCGGCACGTGGAGGAGGTGCCCTGGAACGGGCGGGAGGTGGTGTCGCAGGAGCGGAATTCGCATCTGGCATCGCCACATCCCCTGATGCCGGAGGCAGAGGGTTTGATGGCCTGTTCGATGCGGAGGAAGCTTCCTTCTTCGAGTTACCCTTCTTCCCCCGGGCCTCCGCCGGCGGAGACGGTGAGCCATCAACAGCAGGGAGAGGGCTGGACTTCTTGTTCACTCTCCTAGTCGTCATCTTCCGAGGCGCGACTTTCTTGGTTTCCACCACAGCAGGGGCTGCTTCACTCATCGGTGATAGATGGCGGAGCGGGGAATGGCGAAGTCACGAGTGTAGGTGCGTAGCTAAGATAGCAATAAGCAGGCCGGGGCGCGCACGTCAGGTGTGGCTGGTGCGCGGGGTGGTGCGGGGAGCCTGGGCGAGTGACGGAGGCGCATGCAGCAACTGGAAGAGTGCGCGGACGTATCCATGCGTAACAGCTTCTCGCATAGGCCGTGCATGATGGGTGACGCGGGCGAGGGGGAGTAGGAGGAAGGGGACGCAGGGTGCAGGAAGCGCAAGGTATCAGTAGGTTTGGGGTACGTGAGCGGGCCGCACTTCGGATGGGGAACTGACCACGCCCCCGTGGCGGATGTGCCATGACAGGGGGCCCCACTAGAGCCGCCATGCGCGGATATTCGCAGAGAGACGCACCAGACTACTGACCTCCGTGCACTCTCTACTGTCTGACCATGATGTTTCTCGTCTATTATCCCTCCCTCTCACCGCTGCCCCGCGCTTCGCTGACTCTCTCGTGCCCAGAACCATGGCGGACGCCCGCACTCGCAGGTAGTGGACGAGGTGTCCACGGTGAAGCAGTCGCTGCTCGAGCGCATCGTCGTCCCCCAGCACGCGGGAGCGGTGGGCCCTCTCACTCTGGTGAGCTCGGCCGTCAGTAACGTGGGAGGAACGCGCAACCACTTCACCAACCTCCTGATCAAGTTCCGCGAGGCCAAGTTCCGCACCCGGCGCGAAGAGGTTGCCTACCGGAAGGAGGTCGCGAACGCCGCCACCGCTGCCGCCCGCGAGGCCGTGCCCGTCCCGACCAAGGACAAGGAGGATACGGTCGCCCTCCTGATCCTCGAGTTCACCTGCTTCCTCTGCAAGTACCTCGGCGGCGACTTCATCAGCAGCTGCCCGCACCTCCGCCACCTGGTCCCCAACTGGAAGGACCCCGAGCGCGATGCTCTCATCAAGCCCCTCTTCTCGGAGGCCGCCTACCGCCAGGAGAACCTGAACTACCTCGGCGACGAGCGCCTCCCGGTCTTCGACAGCCGCCTCCTCGACGAGGTCTTCATGCGCAGGGCCCCGTGTGACATGGCAGCGCGCTTCGAGAGTGCCCCCATTCGCCACCTGATCTTCTTCCTCGACCCCAATGGCGGCTCCGAGCGCGGCGAGGCGTCAGAGTCGGCCATCGCAGTGATGGCCCCCGCCGGCAACTGCTCCTTCATCTTCGTGGGCCTCTTCTCTCGCAACACGCGCGGACCGGACGGCCTCACCGCGTTCGTTTATGACGCGCTCGTCGCCATCGAGAAGACCGGCTTCTACCAGCAGGCCTCGGTCCTGATGTGCATCGAGAACAACACCGCGTACGCCGTGACCTGCATGTCACAGGCCACCACCAGCTACATCAACAGTACGCACGACCCGGCGGAGACGCGCCAGCGCTTCTCCATGCTCACCGACAACTCTGGCGGCCTCGGCATCCGCACCAGCCCGCAGAACAAGCCCCGCTACGCCGACTGCATGCGCACCGTCCTGCAGACCTGCACCTTCGCCGAGCCCCTCGCCTGCCTCCCGAATGAGGCGAACACGCGCGCGGCGGCCCAGTTCCGCGAGAGCCGAGAAGAGGGCCTGATCCGCATGTCAGGCGGCCGCGCCTGCTTCGCCGACACGACGGCCCGCGATACGCTCTACACGTACTGGGACCAGCTGACGCGCCTGGAGGGGTACACCACGCCCACGGGCCACTACGCCTACGACGGCAAGTCGGCCGGGCTTCAGGACGACATGGCGCTGGCCGGCCTTATGTGCTCCTTCACCTCGATCAACCTGCCGAACGCGGCCACCTTCGAGCTGATGGCACAGTCGAGGTTCACGATCACTTACCGCGAGGAGGCTGGCCTCCCACAGGCCGGCTTCTACCGTGCGGTGGCGTAGAGGGAGGGATGGAGGGAGAGAGAGAGAGAGAGAGGCAAAGAGTACGAGAACGCCAGATATTGTATATATAAAAAAGGCGCCGGTTGAGGCGGCGCCTTCACCTGTACGTGGGCCGCAAGCGCTTGCTGTCCACCCCTGGGCGCCGGTTGGCGTGCTTCGCGTGAAATACGTCATGGGCCAGTGCATGCGTCCCCATCTGCACCGCAAACTCCCCCAGTGTGCGTTGCGCACTGATCACCTGCGCGGAGCCCCACTGGACCATGCCGTCTCTCCCGCGCGCCACCAGCAGCTGCTTGCATAGAAGGCGCGCGAGCTTGATCCAGTCACGATACGTCGCAGATCCCAGAAGGTCCCACGTCTCGAGGATGCGCTCCAAGTACGCCGCATTGCCCGCCTTCATGGCCTCGTACGAATAGAGGGCGTCGATCGTGACAGATAAGCGAACGAGCGCCACGATGGCAGCGGTGAACGCGGCCAGTTCCTCCTCCGACGCCGAAGTCGGCCCAGGGCACTCGTCGGGCCCCACTGTTTCCTCGGCGTACTCTTGGGACGTTCTTCCTCCCACCTCGGCCATCTTCACCAGGTAGTCCGTGACTCGGCTGGTGCACGGGTGCGAAAGGCGCACCTTCCTGTGGATCGCCCCCAAAAGAGTCGACTGTGCCATGTCCGAGTTCATGACAGGCACCTCGCGCGGCGACCACACGGAAGGCCATGCGCCGGCGTTGTCCGGCGGCGAAGGCGTGCGCAGGTTGTAGATCCGCGCCCACGGCCAGGCCATGTCCAGGCGGCGCTCGTTCACGGCACCGGCGAGCTTGTGAAGGGCGCTCTCCAGCGTCGCGGTGGGGGACGAGGCGTCGATGGAGGCGATGAGCTTCTCGGCCATCTCCGAGCCCTCGGTCACCGCGGAGAACATTGAGGCCAGTACCATGAGCTGGCCGATGGCAGTGGCCTGGTTGGTGTACTTGATGATGGCCGGAGTGCACGGGAGGACGGAAGATGGGACATCGGCCTCGTAGGGATACTTGAACACGTAGCCTAGCAGGCCGCTCTTCTCGTGCTCGCGCACCTCCTCCACGCGGCCGAACACCTGGCCGACGGCGCTCTGCGCCATGCCGAGCGACTGCACTCGAGTGACTGACGCGCTGCGTGAGCCCATGGCCCGTGCTGCGGCGTTGAGCGCTTGCTGCAGATCGTGGAGGCGGGCGAGGAGCTCGTAGCGCCCAGCCATGCGGACGACGCCGTCGCTCTTGCCGATGTCATCGCAGGAGAGGCGCGTGGGCCTCGTGAAATAGCCCATGGCCATGGTGGCGTTCGAGTTCCGCGTCAGGTACTTGGACTCCTCGCTGTTGGCCGCCGGCATGTAGCCTCCGACGGCGGCGAAGATGGCGCGGGCGGCTCTCCACTGGGGTAGGGCGGCGAGCTCGGTCTTGTTCAAGTTCGCGCAGTCATCCTCGGTGAACATGGGAGGCCGCTCATAGCACTCGGTCTTGACCGAGCCGAAGTAGCCCGCCCACCCCCGCGTGTCCACGCTGACCGAGACCGGAGTGTAGCAGGGCACGGTCCCGGCGGTGCGCTGGGAATCAGGCGCGGCGGTAGCAGGCGGAGCGTAGGCGTTGCTAGCGCGCCAGATGGATGAGCATCTGCGAGGCCGGAAGGGTACCGTGAAGGTAGCTGCGGCGGTCGACGGCGGGTAATCACAGGGGTCGGAGCTGCGGTAGGCGGCGATATCTGCGGTTTGTGAGGGAGCCACCACGTAGTCGCCGCACTCCCAGCCGCGAACCGACATGACTGTCAGCGAGGAGGATATGGTGTCGGCCACGTACTGCTCCAACCACGACACGGCGGGGCTCGACGGCGACCTGGCCGAGGCGCCTCCCCAGAAGCCGGGGAGGACGTACAGCTGGAGATGGCGGTGTGCCTGATCGTAGAAGTCGGTGGCGTCGCCGTGCTTCCTCTTCGCTCCTCCGGGCACCACCGGAGCGAAGGCCAGCGACAGGTCGCTGCACTCTACCCATTGCGCCTGGGCACCGGGCCTCCACCTCCCCACTGCCGCGATCCCCACGGTGTTGGTGTTGGGGCTGGCAGAGGCGTTCCTCATGCCGACGACCAGTACGGCCTCACGGCTGCTCTGGCACACTACCACCTGGGCCACGGCCACTGCCATAGGCGGGTCCCACGGCTTGTCGTTGGGGAAACCGGTAGATGCCGGGCGCCAGAGCTCGTTGTGCTTCACGAGGTCCATGTAGGCGGTATTGATCATGGCCATGAGGCCGGTGCCGGAGGAGTAGACGGTCTGGTACGTGGAGTTGTCCACCACTCGCACGGCGACGTTGGCGAGGTAGGCGGCGCCATACACCTCCCCGAAGCTCGTGTGTACGACCGAGGAGTCGTAGAGGGCAATGTTCTGCTGGGTGGGGGAACAGGGCCGCGGCAGTGGCTGCTTGCCGAGGACCTTGTCGGCGCGGTCATTCTCTGCCTCGGGCGTTTGCGCAAAGGCACCTGAGGCAGTCGCCTGCGCAGACGTGTGAGATGCGCCGGTGCTGGGGCTGGTGCTAGTAGGGGGCCTGACGTAGGGAATTGCCTCGAGTGAGGGCATAGGCGGGGAAGGGGCGTGCGGCCAGCACCCGTTAGGCATCTGCCATTGGTACCATGCCTGGTCGAACTGAACGGCGCCGGCCGGAGTTCTCAGCGGATAGCCTGCGGCCACTGCTATTGGCGCGGTGACGGGGGCGGAGTGGCGGTACTGGGCAGGCATAGTCGCGCCCCGCACATGATGGATGGAGAACTGACTGCGGTACATGATGGATGAAGCCTTCGGTAATAGAAATGCAGTCTAGCGTTCTTAAGGCGGGCGGTGCGCAGAAAACTGAACCGGGGGGAGCCCGGCCGCCGATGAACAATCTCCGATCCGGGAGGAGGGGGGGGGGGAGAAACGTGGGTATAGGAGGGTCTGATGGCGCAGATCATGCTGTCAATAACCGTAAAAAAGACTGTAGTTTAATGATCAAAAACGATCTAACGCACTGCTCACAGTGACCGGGTGTGTCGAGCTCCGTCTCTCCATCATGCAAAAAGGAACTCAATGCCGTCGAATATCCCCCGACGTACACATGGCTCCTCATCATGAGGGAATCGCTTGTGCTGGGCAAACAACGACTGATCGTCCCATCCGGGGGGATACTCGTAATCCGGATCGTTCATGGGAAACTCATCGACCAAGTGATCCAGTGGGTTTCCAATGTATAGGTCTGGTACTCCCAGGTAGGTAGACTCCATCATGGTCCGGACCCAGAGCTCCAACGAACCGGGTGATGCGGGAAGTGCAGGAGGGCTGATGAATGACGACCTCCGGATGGTTGCGAGTATGATCTTGGCGGCGCCATGGGCTAACTCAGGGAATGCGTCGATGGTATGTGCACGCTTACCGAGGCTAGCCCTCATCATCGGCACAATTCCGCGCCGACCCAATGCTCTTCGGATCATTGCCACCAAGCAACAGATGTTCTCAACTGGAAGTAGTCCATAATCGGCCATCATGCTCTCCCATGACGTGTAGGAGTATACCGATGCATCAACGGGGTGGATGAGAGGATATGAGCGGCCCAGGCGGCTGTATGTTGTGCGACGGCGGGGGTCCAGTTGGAGAAGCAGTTGCCACAAATGAAACTGGCTACGGATGCAGAGGACGACTGCGTGCCAGGCCATGAGAATCTCCGAATCGGTGCCGTACATGATGCTTTCTGGCGCCGAGACAACTAACTTGCCCCCCCCCCCCCACGTTTTCCTCCTCCCTCCATCGGGGAACCGGGCATGATCGATCGCCATCGGCGAGGTATAGGGGCGTCTATCATGGAGTTGTGGCCTCTGGGACATGATCGACGCGCTACGGTATCAGGGTAGAGAAGTGCGGATTACAGGGCTAATATGGCATGTGCCTAGTGTACATTATAAACTACAATAACAGAAGAGAGAAGGTGGCGGAGGCGGCGCGCCGTGTCCTCATGTCCTACCAGCGAACCAGCTCGCCGATGAGGGAGAGTGCAACGGTCATCTGATCCACGTCTGCTGGGCCGGGCACCATGACGATCATCGTCACGTTGACGGCACTGTTGCATATCGCCAAGAGGTCTTCGTGAACTGCCCCGGGCATCACCAGCGCTATGACATGGTTCACGCGCGGGCCACGGTACTCTCGCACGGAGTGAACGAGGCCGAAGCGCACGTCGTGCCTGGTCAGGTCGAGGGTCTCGTACGGGCGGGCATCGTGTCGCGCCTCGGACGTGCAGCACGCTCGAGGCTGGGAGTGGATAGTGGGGCCACCTTCCGGCTTGAGAGCGACGGATGACGGGGGCGTAGCCTGGGTGATGCCGTCCTTGTCTGTAGTATTGCACGACTGCACCAGGTGGAGGAACTCGCAGGTGTCGGCCACGTAGATGGCAGAGCGGCCCGCCTCCGCCACGTTGCAGCGGCGGGCCATGTCCATGGAGGCGCGTGAATCGAGCGGGTGCCCGGTGTAGAGAACGAGGTCGGGCATGGGCGAGGCGCCGGTCACGTAGGACCCTTCGGTGACGGAGGACGAGAAGAGCGGGGGGCACGTGGCGGCGGCGAGATCTTGCGGCGCGACAGTGAGGAACGCGGTCCAGGCGGCGGACGGAACTGTGCCCCACGGTAGAGTGGAGATGGAAGGGGTGGGTATCGAGGTGAGTGACTGCACGGGCGGCTGCACCTTGGGGAAGCAGCCGCGCGGAGAGGCCTCGGTGGTGACGATGGGTGGCCGATCTCCTGCGTCGGTGACCACGCCGTTGACGAAGCTACTGCTCACGGCGAACTCCACGTCGGAGAGGCGCGAGAACGAAGTGTCAACAGCCCGGAGGAAGACTTCTATCACGCCCACGGCCTCGATAAAGGCAGAGTCGTCCAGGTGATCCGCGCCCATGAGCATCACTCTGGTGATAGGCCCCTCCACGTGACAGCTCTCCATCAGATGGCGCGCCCACCGGAGACCGTACTCGCTGTTCAACTCCCCGAACCGGCGCGCTTGCGTTCCATAGTAGAACACGGCCGAGGGCACCAGGTCGGCGAGGTCGCCCACGTTCGTCATCCGCTCCAGCTCCTCGAATATGTCATGACAATACCCCTCTCGTGCCGTCACCACAAGTCCGCCGCTGGCAGCGTGCTTGGCCGCGGCGGCGACCATTCCGGTGGGCACTCCGGCTGGGTCGTATGCCTGTGTCCGCACACTAGGACCTCCCACGGCATCGATGATACTGGTCACCCACGTGGTGGCGGCGGCGTAGTTGGCCGAGGCACAGGCGAGCTCCGCCAGGCGAGTGCAGTGCGGCCACACGCCATCCACGCAGGTGCGGATCAGCCCGAGCTCGACGAGCGCGCGAGCCGTGCCGGCAATGCCTGCTTGGTCGGAGTAGGTCAGCCTACGGCCACGGGCGTGGTCGCGGTCGACCGCCTCCAGGAAACTGGCCATGGCCAACTCGCCGGAGTCTCGGGCGAGGCGGTGCACTGGCGGGCCGGAGAGCTTGGCGAGGAGGAAGGGGCGGAAGTGGATGCGTCCCATGCACATCGAGGCGACTGTGCGCGGAGAGGCGAGGATGATCGGGCAGACGTCTCGGACGGCGAGGAGGGCGGCGCGTTGGTTGATGTCGAGGGCCATGACGGTTTCCAGCGGGTAGACGGAGAGGAGGTCTACTTCCCGCGGCAGGAGGCTGGCCACGCGGCTGTCGTGGATGACCTGGTTGATGAAGCCGTCCTCCTCCTCGCGGGAGGTCTTGGCGCTCCTGGCGACGCCAGCCGATCTCGTGCTCACGTCGGGCATGATGGCGCACGCCTTCTCCACGACGCCATGGGCGAGGCGAAACTCGTTGAGGGCCTGGCCCTGTGGGGTATGAACTCCGTTCTTGGCGAGCGAAGACGTGAATTTGGTCACGGCCCACACGTGGGCGGAGGGCTTGGGCATGACGGCGCCGGCGATGCGTGAGACGTCCAGCACCCGGAAGGCCGACTGTCCTTCCTCGGCCTCGAATGCGGCCTGGCGGAGGCCGTCTATGAAGCGGAGGGCTCCGACATGAGTCACCTTCCACCGAGGGCCGAAGCCTGGGATGCCCGGTGACTGCTCGACGTGGTTACGGATGCCGCCAGTCTCGGCGCCTCCGAGCCCCATGTAGCAGTCGTGGAGCGGCGTGTAGGGCGCAGGCTTACTCGTGGCGCAGAAGGCCTGCGCGGTCACTCGGAGCGAGGGGATGCTCCCGGAGGCGTCGAGTACGTCCAGTGTCTGGTAGAGAGCGGCCGTGCCGTCCTTGAGGCCCAGGTGGCGGAGGTGGGGGCGGTCGGCATACGAGGCCTCCCTCAGGTGGGCGTCGGTGCACACCACGCGAGCCCTGACCGTGAGGCAGTAGGAACCCCCGGTGAGGCCGGTAGGGGCGATGATGTAGGAGGGCTTCTGACCTCGCGTACCACTGGCATTGCTGACGGCGTAGAACGACGTGGCCGGGGCCCGCGGGTAGGCCACGGTCTTGCGAGTTCCGTACGGCCCAGCCAGTTCCAGGTCGCAGGTGAACTCGACAACTGCGTCCCCGCCGAGGCGCAGGGCACGCCGGGCCGCGGCCGAGGCAGTGATCGAGTCCTCGTGCGACGCTGAGCTTCCGGAGGCGCCGCGTCCGCGCTTCTCGCCCGCCCCGCCGCGAGAAGGCGGCTTGGCCGACTGAATCGTTGGTCGGTGAGCGCCTGGTGATAGATGTCGATTCACACCTGTCATGAATGAGCGGTAGGAGCTGCGCGCACCACTCGCGGCCTGCTCTTGATGCGGAGACCGTGTGCTACTCTGCATCCGAGCGGCGGACGGGTTCAAGTACGGAGAGAGAGTGAGTGGGGCTGAAGGTCGCGGGATACCGCCGCGCAGAAATGATATCCCCACAGCGCCGTATCGGGGGGAGGGGGGAGGGGAAGTCCACGCCCTCCCCCCTCGCCGATCACGTGGCCGGCTGTGATTGGCCGTGTGGATAGAGGCCCCGATTATCAGGGTCCCTCAACGAAAAGGGTGCAGGGACGGGGGGAATGTGGCGGGTAGGCCCGGGATTCATTTACTAATCGCCACTGCCTCCAGTACGCAGTAGTGATAGCACCAGGCACGCACGTGTCCCCACCTCGCCCATTCGGACGTAGATCAGCTACTCGGTCCCCCGTTCACGCCCTCCTCCAATGTCAGTACCCGCCGAACCCCACGTCCCTGCCCCCCACACCCCGTTCAATATCTCAGTCGAGGGACTGATCGGCGCGGGCAAGAGCACCTTTCTCGGCTGGCTCACGGAGTACGCATCCAAGAATGCCAAGTACACCGGTCGCATCCAGGTGAGCTACGAGAAGATAGAGGAGTGGAGCAACCTCGGGGGACACAACATCTTCGGTAGCTTCTGCAAGGATCCCAGGGAGTACGCCTTCTCCTTTCAGGTGCTCGCCATGATTTCCCGCCTCAAGGACTCCGATCAGGCACATCAGTGCTCCATCCCGTGCGAGACATGCACCTGCATCCGCTTCACGGAGCGGTCGCCGTTCAGTGACTACTGTTTCGCCTCCGTGAACCATGCCCGCCAGAACATGGACGATGCCCGTTTCGAGATCTATAAGGCGGCCATGAACTACTTCCTGACGCACAACCAGAACCTGCCCTCGTGCATCATCTACCTGCGCCCCAAGAAGGACGGTTCCGCCATCTGCCAGCGGAGGATCGAGGAGCGTGACCGAGCCGAGGAGAGGAATGGGGTCATCCCCCTCGACTACCTTGACCAGCTGGCGCACGCGCACGACGACGTGCTAGGAACATCCTCCAACACGCGTTGCCTCAGGACTGGTTCGTCCGGCAGCGTCGAGGGAAGCGCCGAGTGTCTGACACCGATACTGGTGATCGACGTGAGTACCAACCTCGTCAAGGACGTTACCGCGCGCGAATCGGTCATGAGGCAGACGTTTGCGTTCATCGAGAAGCATCGAGGCTCGAGTGGGGCGTGCGCATGAGCAAGCATTCTGTACTTATAAACCCAATGAGAAAGAGAGAAAGATTATTGTCACGATGAAGAATGCGTTTTACTTGCAATGGCGAAGGCCTATATGGGAGAGAGGGAGCAAGGCGGAGGCAGTGCAAGTGCAGGTGTTCAATCATCGACTGTGATGTATACGTACTCGTCACGGACGGTGTCCGCGTCGGAGTTGACACGCTCGCAGTACTGAGAGAAGCTGTCCTTGATGGGCACGCCGGCGGTGACCTTCGAGGGGTGCACTCGCGTGTCCCAGGCCATGGAGATGCAGGCGGCGATGCGTGGAGTCACAGAGCTGCAGTCGTGCAGGTACATGTACTTGCCGTGCTCGTACGGGACGTTCGAGATCTTGACCTGGATGGGCCTACCGCCATCATTGCGGCAGCCGTACTCTGCCAGGTGCTCGGTCAGGTTGTCTTTGTACTTGTCGAACTGATCCTGCTGCTTCCACAAAATCATGTCATCCTCCGTGGCCACGTGGGTAAACGTTTCCGCGCCGTCCTGTGCATGTGCCGGCTGCTGGCGGGGTTCGATCGAGACCTCGACTATTGCCACATGGCGAGCATCATCGTCTTCTGATCCCACGTAAGCCATGGAGTAGGGTGCTACCACCCGAATGCCGATCTCGAGGCCAGGGTACTTATCATCCAGCGTCTGATAGAGGAGGTGCATGTCGACAAAGTTGTATCGGCCCAGACGCTGCTTGGTCTTGGAGTACTCCGAGGGAAGCTCGAACATTAGCAGCAGCCGCTTGCTGTCGGCCTGGATAGGCGCGTTCATGACGGCGACGATATCAGAGACGTCTGGGATCGACGCAGTGGTCGGAGCGGAAGTGATGCCGGACATGAGCTGGAGGCCTCGGAGAATGGTGCCGATCACGCCCTCGGTGAGAAAGGTGGCGCCTCTGTTGTTCAGCATGGGCCTGGCCAAGGCGTCGATCCTGTCGAGCTCGGAGGCGATGAAGGGGGCTATGTCCTCGAGACGCTGCTGGTAGATGCCCGTATTGAACACGGGGATGTTGCGCGGGCCGTCATCGACCATGCTCTTCGTGTAGGGTGTGAGTCTCGCAGCTTCGCGTTTCCGAGCCGGCCTGCGCTCGTCGACGGGTGGGGTGTACGGCCGAGGCATGCTTGGGGCAGTGGGCAAACTGGTGAACATGATGTGGCCGGTGGTGGAGGAGAAGACTTCTATCACGATTGACCTGACGCGGCAGACCGGAAACAATGGCGCCGGGTAGCCCCCTCCCCAATTTTGTTCCCCCTCCACGTCAGCCACCAAAAAGCATTTAAGGGGGGGGGGGGGGTGTGGCAGTTGTTATTATTTCATCCGCCGAGCGGGGACCAGTAAGAGTTACGATAGTCATGGCGCACGTGAGCGACTCGATCATCTTCCCGAGAGACATGCAGGAGCTGCATGACCCGCCTTCGTTCATCGACGCCGTGCCCTCATCGCAGGGATACCTCCCAGAGAACGCCCGCCATCCCTACACGCCGACTGCAGACAGCAAACTCCCCATCTCCGGCACGGCGATGACCTTCGACTACCTCCAGTCGGGCCAGTCAGACCGCCTGACGCGCAACGCCGCAAGCGTGGTCGAGGAGGGGGTCCGATACTGCGGCAACTGCAAGAAGTGGAGCGATGGACCAGATGCCGGAGGCGATGCCTCCCCGTGTCCAACGTGTGACTGTTCCGACCAGTGGCATGAAGTACGCCAGGCGATTCCCGCCGTACAGATGGAGATGGACTACTTCGAAGTGGTATGCATGAAGGCGTACGACGACAACCGAGCATGTGCCGACTACGATGGTTCTGGAGAAGATAAGCACCTCAAGTCTCTGACGCCGGGGAACTACATGGCCCCTCCTCGATCGCTGTTCGGACTGGCAGTGGCGGAGCGCTACCCCGGCGAGTTCAGGAAATACGCCTACGACCCAGACGGGACTGGCGTCGGAGGGGAGGGGGAGGAGGCAGATAGCATGCGAGCGTGCGCGGCGAAGATCGAGGAGGCCGTCCGCCTCACGAAGAGGGCTGCGGAGGTGGGCACCAGCGGCAACCCGTACGTTTATGACCTGAACGTGGCGCGCCACATCCGCGAGCATCTCACCTCCGAGTACCCTACCGCACTGATCTACTCGGTCAAGTTCACCGAGAAGCGGATGAGACGCGTGCCCGCCACGTTTCAAGTGGAGGGTATCTTGAAGAGCACCCTCGCCGTCGTGCCAGACACGCAGGCGAGCGACCTCGGAGACGCCATCCCGGACATTGTGCGGTGCAGGTTCTTCAGGCAGAGCGAGTATGAGCCGACGAGCACCGGCGCGACCCGTACTTACGTGGTCCCCCTAGTGGACGAGGAGGTGTGGGACTCGTGGAGTGCAGAGTGGGAGCACGAGTATGAGGTGAAGCTGAACGCCGACCCGAACCGCATCTACCACTCCACGTCATTGGCCTTCGAGCACGGGACACCATTGGACATGGACGAGCTGGCAGAGATTGAACTGTGCACAAAACGGTAATGAATTACTATACTCGTTGAATGACGTCCACGTTTATGATAGCCGAGGCTACTGGTCTTTCTTGCGCCCGCGTTCCCAATGCACCGCTTCGGCATGCTTCTCGTCGTCACTCTTATTGGTCGTACACAAGGGCACTACAACCAGGCCGATCACGATACCGGCCATGATGATGACCGCCGTCAATACGCTGTGGGGCCTGACGAGGGAAGGCGTGTGCACGCCACGGATCGATGAACATACGCGAGCGGAGAGCATGTCATTGACCAGCTGGTTGGCGTCAGTACATACCTCGACGAGGTAGGCTTCTCGGTCCTCGTATGACATCGACCACTCGGTGAACGCCGCCTGTGCGGACAGTGACATGTCCGATATCATATCCGAGAGCCCGCTGTACGACTCCTCCACTGCGGTAGCGGCGTAACATGCACACGCACCGCATACAATGAGTACGACGACTAATACATTACGCGCCCTGATGAGGATACTATCTTCAGGGCGACGTGGTGCAGAAGCACCGGCTTCACCCGCGTTAGTAGGCCTCGACGATGCAGAAGTCCAGACTCTTCGTGTCATGTCGGTGAAGCCGGAAACAAATGACCGTCTCATTCACACCCCCCCCCCCCCCTTCTCCCCATCGCAATAATAGGATCGACGGAGCATAGGCGGGAAGGAGAGAGAGAGAGAGAGAGATGGAGAAGTACACCCGTCGACGAGTAATGTCCGGCATAAAAAACGATTCTCTGCGTGTATTAGGTACTCGCATACCAGGAGTTCAGTCGCGCTTCTTGTCCCCCTCTTCGTCTACGATGAACTCCAACGGGTACTCCACCGCCTGCTCTTCGCCCTCCTGGCCGGCAGCACCCTTCGTCCTCCTCCATCCACGGTAGGAGTAGGCGGGATCAGCCCCGAACTTGACCTTTGTCCACCAGAGAACGCCCCATGCCGCAACCGCAGCGGAGAGGGCGAGCGTCAGCCTCACGGTGGCCGACGTGGAGAGGAGACCGAAGAGGTGCCGGGCTCCGAGGACGTAGCGGGCGCACTCGCGCGTGACGACCGTGCGGTGGTCTGACTCGCGGAGGAGCTTACTGCAGCGCGCTGGGAGGAGGGGGTGACTCGACAGCTCGTTCGGATTGTTGCAGCCCAGCTTCCGGTACTCGTCCCTCGACGCGCTGATGCGTATAGAGGCAAAGTCCACCGCTTCGTCGGCGTTGATGGAGTCGTCGGCCTGGATGGAGTGGGCGAAGTAGACGCCGAAGAATGGGATAAGTAGACAGATGAGGAGGCCGATGCCGGGGAGGCTGGCCAGCCTGCTCCTTCCGTCTATGAGAGCCATGCACGTAGTTCGACTGGCTCCCCCGTGGCCTGGAAGGTACTTCTCGCGGTCTCCGGCAGCTCCCTGAGTAACCACACTGACCGCGCCTACTCCCCTCACTCCAGTCCCCATGGGGGGGGGGTACGATAGGGGGAGGGGGGAGGGAGGGCAGGGGAGTGGAGAAAGAGGGCGGGCGGGGTAGTTTACTGTCGCGCGTGCATTGGTAGCCTGCCTGGAATGTATGCGGCTGCTGCGGGCAGGAGAGGTGGAGGAGGAGGAGAAGGAGGAGGCGTGGGCGACGTGGACTACTCCGGTAGCGGAGGACATGATCATCACGTGGAGAATGCGGCGGAAGAGGAAGACGATGACGATTATGTCGTCACTCCGCAGCCGGATTCATACGTGACCGAGCGAGCACTGAACGCGTGCATGAAGAGCTTGCGTGTGGTGGTCGAGCTGAACAGCGGCCCGGCGAGTGATGGAGCAGAGGACTCCACTGGCAGACCGCCGGTTAGTCGATGGGAGGCCGCATACAAGACGGGGATCAATACGTTCAGTATCGTCCCCCGCTGCTTCCCCGCGCACTCCGAACGCGTCGAGAATGTCCTCACCTACGAGGACTACCTCTACCTATGCTACAAGAATGCTACTGATCTGGTGGAGGATGAGAACTGCACCGCCTCCCCCACTGCGATGATCACCAAATCCGCCGAGTTCAAGACCTGCCTGACCGAGTGGAAGCGGGCCCCACTGAAGTCCTCCCTGCAATGGGGCATGGCAGAGTTCCACGAACCGCAGCCGATCATCGACGGCGGCTGCCTCATCCCCCAGACCGCGCCTCCACTGCCCCTGATCAAGACCAACGCCTCGACCCAGCTCACCGTCCGGCTGGAGTTCATCCCGGCGAGCACTGCCGCCGACCAGCGTCCGGTGGTCATTCTCCAGCGCATGGTGCCGATCTGCAATGCTCTGATAGCAGAGTCGACGGCGTGGCCGGTGTCCTTCAACGGCACCCAAGTGTACACGTCCAGCGGCAAGCCGTTGACGGACAAGCACCGCATGGGGATCATCGCGCCGGAGAAGCTTCCGATCCCCATAGGCGGATCCGATAAGACCACGCCCAGCACCAAGGGGGGAAGCCCAACGAAGGAGTCCGTGGACGGAAGCTACGTCTACGTGGTCCTGGTCGCACGAAGCACGCCGGACCACAAGCCTGGGACGCGACTGCGCTCCTCCCGGGAGAAGGAGGTGGTGCAGGTGACCGTGGCCCTGGGGGAGAAGCATCAGGCGGCCATCACAGAAGCGCTCATGGAGGAGTACTGCATGCGGAGTAAGCGCTTCAACTACTGCTCGAGAAACCTCTCTACCGCAGGAGTGAGGTGCCGCGCAGCCTCTACCGCGGCGTTTAACTCATGATGCGGGAGGAGAGGGCATGGCGGAGAGAGAGAGGGAGGGGCGAAGTAATACAAATATACACGTTCACGTTTGTACATTAGTCCTAGTCCAAACATGCCGCAGTCACGAGCTGTACCTTTCGGAAGCGCGCCACCTCCTCGACGTAGAAGTAATCGATGATGGAGGCGCAGAAGTCCTCGGGCGTGGAGGAGGTCATCTTGAAGGAGTGAATCAACTCCGCGTCGAGCATGCGCTTGTCGGTAGAAACGAACACGAAGTGGCTGACCATCTCCGTCCACAGCGTGCTCTTGGTCAGAGCATCGATATGCCACTCAATGTTCCTATGAGGGGACCTGCCGCGGCGGCTGTCGATGGCCTTGGAGATCTTGGTCAAGTAGAGCTCGATGTTGTGAAGGAAGCCGCTAGGGTACCCGAGCACTCCGACGATGTAGTCTGCAGTAGGCAGAGCGGAAAGCTCCTCGCGATATCGTCTGCGGATGTGCGAGAGGCCGTCCTCCTCATCCTCCTCGTCCTCGTCCTCGTCCTCGTCCTCCTCGAAAACAGGACTGTCGCTGGCGATGGGGAGAATAGGCGCGTCGTCAACCTCCTCCTCCTCCTCCTCCTCCTCATCCTCCTCCTCGTCATCGCCGTCGGTCTCGTCGGCCTCGGGGATCTCCTCGTCCTCGTTATCGCCGTCATCACCGTCGTTCTCCTGCTGCACTGCATCTTCCTCCTTCTCCTCCTCTGCATACTTCTCCTCCTCGCTGTCCTCTGCGGTCTTCTTGGTCTTCTTCGACGGGGAGAGCTGGTGCTCATCGGAAGAAGTGCGCTTGCCGCACATGGAGAGCGGCATCCCCGCGGCATCGGCGGCGGCGGCAGTAGAGGAAATCTCGTCCTCCATAACAACGTCCTCGGTGCAGGGGGAGGAAGGCGAATGCCCGCGGCCGTGGGGGAAGGCGGGGACACCATGGCGGGCCCGGGCGGCCTCGATGGCTTCAACCAGCGGATCGTACCTCAAGACGAGCGTGGCGAAGAGGGGCTCGACCTCGGCGCTGGGCGGTCCTTCGAAGGGCCAATCCAACGGAGGCGGGCAGGTGGTGATCTGCCGGCCGGGAGTGGCCAGTGCATCAGAGATGGCCGAGGGGGCGGGCGCAGGCGCAGCGGCGGGGGTCTTGACCGTCAGGAAGCGGGCGTTGGAGAGCTGTGGGCGGCGAGTGATCGGAGCGCGAAGGCCAGCTCGAACGCCAGATCGCAGATCAGCCAGGCGAGGTATGATCGAGGCCATCCTGCGGCGATCTGCGGTGATATCGAAGTGGCTGGAGCCCTGCACGTGGCAGAAGTCCAGATCGGAGCGATCGTCGTCCGCGGGCAAGACGAAGATGGTGGAGGCGAGGGCGGTGCGCGGCGTGCTCGAGGAGATGGTGGTGGTAGACATAGTAGTGGTGGAGTAGGTGGTCCAAGCGATCGAGATCTGGTGTACGGGTCTGGTTGTTGCGACTGCGGCCGAAAGCGAATGATCGAGTCGCCTAGGCGGCCTCCGGCACCTGGTCGAGGCCGTCCTAAAGTGGCAAAGTCGTACGCCAACCGGCATGCGCCACGTCATCCAGACGCGGGGCCAGATCGCGCATGATGGCCCGATCGGCCAATGAGGACGCGTATAACCGGCCCACACACTACGCGTGCGGATACGCCATGGAATACGCGTATTTCTGGGCGATAACTACGCGTATATACGGCATCGTCCAGCTTATCTGTGCCGACCCATGGCCTCGATCACCTGGTCCGATCGGTCTACCCGCCTCGATCAACTGGCCGAAGCCGTAGTCCGAGGCGTATTAGAGGCCGTAGTATGGCGTATTACGGCGTATACCAGCGTACTACATTACGCAGTGAGATACGCCATAGACTACGGCTTAGTGTACGCGTAGTAGGAGTACAAATACGCGTATTGATGACGTGGCCGATGCAACAAGGCCAGATCTCTCCCATATGCGCGATCTGGCCTCGCTCAGGTGATCGAGGCGCTTCCTATTGGCTCAGGCGGCCCTGGCCGGTGATCAAGGCCTCCGCCACGTCACGGGGGCCCCCGATCGCCCGATCCCGGAGGCGGCCGCCCAGAAAACGCGAGCTGGGCGGCGGGGATAGTTTTATTCTGGCTCGGGCTGCAGGATACGCTTACCTCGGCATCACCGTACATCATGAACACTGCGCCCAACACCGAAGTCCTCCCCACCGACGTATTCGCCGCACGTCTCAATATTTCCTCCAGGCCCACGATACCCACTTCATTCGCGCCCAAGGACCAAGACCGAGAGCGCGCTACCAAGCTGGTCTATGACGCATTCGTCACCATGTCCCCGCGCATAGACGACGTCCTTCGCGACTGCCGGGACTACATGAACACCTCGCCTCGGGACCCGTACTTTGCGGCCCGCTTCACGCACTGGGTGATTCTGCTGGACGGCAAGCGGTTCCTCAGCGTGATGGGACCGCTTTCCACAGCTGTATCCAAGCCGAACTCCCCGCTCCTCCTCCGTATCCTGTACGCACAGGCGCTCCTCGACAGCTCGGACACGGAGAAGGCACTGAAGGTGGCCGATCAAGTCATCTCCGCCCTCATCGAGTATACAACTTCACCTCCAGGCCTCTCCGCGCCGTTGGCGGAGCTCGATACGCTGGTGGACATGAAGTGGATGGTCGACCGCGCAGTGTTTCTCCTGTACAGCATCGGAGGCCGCGGCGCCGAAGGAGAGGAGCTGGTGGAGAAGGTCATCGACAAGCACTCCACCGCCGTCATACGCCGAACGAACGAGCTTGTCGCGGTCGTGGAGAAGGCTAGGATAAGCGCCGCCATTGCGGAGCAACAGCGATCCGCCTCTGCCAGCGGAGGGAGCAGCCGTCTCGGCGAGGTCAATGACGACCCCAGCGCTGCCATTCAACGACTTCTCGACACCACCGAGCTGCTTCGAGGAGCACTTAGACTCTACCCGTTCGCCCACTACTCACCGGCTGTCTGCCGCCAGGCTATCATGGGACTCTACGCCTACGTGATGAACACGGGTGCCACCTCCGCCACAGGCCTCCTGCTGAACGCGACCGTTGAAGCTCGCAACCGCTGGCGCAGCGATGTCGTGCTTGCATGCTACCGCATCGCGTCACTGAGGTTCGTCTACTCCCGTAGCGCCACCATGACCGAGCGTCATGCCTCCTCCCAGATCCTTGTCGCGTACTATGATGTTCGCGCCTCCGCCGATATGATGGAGAACAGTCAGGTCGCGGAGATGTTCCACTCCGAGTGCGTGGTGAAGGCCGTCACCTGGGCATTCTCGGTGCTCGATTCCCCACTGATGACCATGACCTACGTCCAGACGGTACTATTGTACCGCATTGGCGCCGCAGTGACAGCCGTACACGACCTGTGCGCTACCGCACTGACCAACGTCACCGTGGAATGTGGCCGCCTGGACGACGCCATTGCTGCAGACCATACGATCTTCTCGGGGGAGTTGAAGACGAAACAGAAGAGGGCGACGGCGGTTCATAGGGCAGTCGTCGACGCCGTAGAGGCCATCACCGCCGCGACCAACTCATACTCCCCAGGCGGCGATCTTCGCTCCTGGGCCAGGAGATACCTGGGCATCGTGCGCACCTCTTGCGCGCCGATCCTTGCGACTGTACCGCAGGAGGCAGCGCACTCTGCTTCGATGAAGGTACACGGCATCGCGGACGCCCTCGCAGTCATTGGTAGTATAGAGGACCTGTACGGCGACAAGGCTTACGTGGACTGCTCGGAGGAGCCCGAGTACGATCCTACGCCATAAACCAGCGCTTTGTCATGTACGTTGGTCGACGGCGATTGGCGGATTTTCGCTAAGTCGGAGGGGGACATTTTATGGGGGACATTATGGGGGGCTGTTTGCAGGGGGAGGGAGAAGAGAAGCTGTTTTTTGGCGTACCGCCCGCAAGGACCAGGTGAACGAGACCTGTATCCGGGGGGAGGTTGGGGTATTTGCAGGAGAGCATAGGGAGACGATAGATCGGCGAGAATGGTGCGGGACAACGGAGATGAAGAGCGGCGGGTATGGCTGGAGGACGCGACGGAGAAGGCGAAGGCGCCGTCCACCATGGACCCGAATGTCGTGAGGCCGGACAGAGAGAACGTGTTCATACACGCGCCGCCAAGTTTGAGGCTCCGTATAACGCACACCTTCAACAACGTGGACCAGGCGCTCAGTAAGGTCGTCGACGCGATAGGAGATGTGATAGCGGAGATGAAGAGCCGTCCTGGGGCGGCGACGACCGTGGAGGACATCACTGCGGTGAGCAACGTGCGGGAGGGGTACGAGGGAGTCTACGTCGGGGGTATCAAGGTGCCGCTCACCAACATGCACCGGCACGTGGACAGCAGCACCAAGCAGCCGCCCAAGCCGCGGGACCTCTACACTAAGCGAGGCGACTACGCCGGCCTCGCCTCGGGCACGGAAGTTCCGCAGGAGCCGCCGATCGAAGGCGGTTCGGACATATCCGACTGCGACTCTCACATCACCGTGCGCGTGTACATCCTCACGCGCGCCGAGTTCGCCTGCCTCCTGTGTACGGCCGACTGGTCTCACCGCGAGCGCGTCCCCTCGAGCAGCACGCCTCGATCGACGTCGTCGAAGCAGTCCCGGACGCCCGGCTCGTCCAAGAGCAAGCGGCGCACGCCACAGGAGTGCATCATCGACACGATCCTGAAGCCCGACCGCACCGACGCCGTGTTCATCTTCCGGACGCCTTCGCCTGTGCCAGGCGCAGGAGACATCATCGCCACCGACCCCACTACGGTACTCTTCACCTGGGCCTTCGAGTATGGCGCCGCCGAGCTCCGCTACTTCAGGGAGACGAGCACCAACGTCAAGTGGTGCTCGCCTGTGGCGGTGGCCACGATGCTGAAGCGGCTCACCAAGGCCAAGGAGTCGGGCATACTGCTCGCGCCCACCGTGCCCGGGGCCAAGGACGGCCAGCACGTCTACGTCTGCCCGCTGTCCGACGTGGTTGCCGTGAACACGAAGGGAGGCAGTTCCAAGAGGGCGAAGTCTGCCCTTCAGAAAGACCGAGCTCGAGAACTACTGCAGGCTGCGGCACAGGGCACCGCCGACCAACGCGGCCGTGACCAACAAGAGGCGCTTCAGCGCCTGCAGCACCCCCAGGACGACGCCTATCGCCAGGAGTACACGTACTCGGTGAACAACACCACAGTGTCGCTACTCGGCAAACGGCCGGCTTCCACGCTGCCTCCCCCGGAGCATCTTCCACGCTCCAGCAAGACCATCCGCATGCCGAACTCCTCCTACTCGAGCTCGTCGGATAGCGACTCGAATAGCGACAGCGGCAGTGATACGGACAGTGACTACGGGAGGGGGAACGCCGCCGATGACCCCATGGAAGGCGTTACCGCCTCGACCGAAGACGTCCTCGACTCCGGCATGGCGCACGGAGCAGGAGGCGTTTCATACAACAGCATCCTCGACGGTGTCGCCAACGCAGGCTTCACCCCCAGCGACCTGGGAGCGCACGGCCTGGAGTGGCCCGACAGTGCCCCGCTCGGAGACGAGTTCGAGGCGCACTTGGCCCGGACGCTGTCTAAGTCGTCGAATGCGTTCGATACGGCCCCCAGCCTCCGGCCGGGGGAGGACGCTATGGAATATGATATCTTCAATCCCTCCACGCCAGGCGACCTCCGCATGGGAGAGGCGCCGGCACACGAGGTGGTCAGCGGCACCGCCTCCGCCATGGTCGAGTACGCGGCGGAAGGCGCCGGTCATGCGAGAGGACAGGAGTTGGTTGGACCTGCTCCAGTGGCCCACTCGCCGGCCGGCGAGCATATGCCCTCGCTCCCATACGGCCCAGCTCGGGCCCAGGCCCCCGCGGCGACCATGCCAGACATCCGCGACGCCTTTCAGGCCAGGTTCACTCCCTCGCTGCAGAAGTTCTGCCGCAGGAAGAGCGCATCCAAGGCGTCCAACGGTCGCCTGGTGGAGGCGCTTCGCGCAGCAGCAGAGGCCGTCGCGGCTTCCCCGCTCGGATAGCTCCCTCGACGCGGAGGGGGGGGGGTGTATGCACTCGGCCCCCTGAGGCGAATATGTACTTTTATGCAACTGCCATGGCCGCCCGCGCTTCTCCTGCCTCGGTCAGCACTATACAGTTATCAAATTGCGTTATATGGGGGACACTCTAGCGCGCGCTACTGCTTCTGTCCTCCTGCAGTACCCTTTGTCTCGCGCGGACAGCCTAGACACGCACTACTCGCCCCTGCCCTAGGCAGTGGTGCACGCATCGCCGCCTCGACCATCCCCCACGCCGTCCTGTCATGTCGGAGGCCAGTAGGCCCGCCGGCGCGGATTCTCCGGCGTCGAACCTGGATACGGCCAGGATAATCGACTCTGGCATAGACCGTACGTTTGGAGACACCCAGATGCGAGATCTATTTGTGATGAAGGGCATTTTCGCGGCGGCCGATGACCTGGCGCCCGCCGAGCTCACGGGGAGCATGCTGACAAGGGATACCAAGGCTCTGACGGAGCGTGAGTTACTGGACATGATGGTGGACAGCCCGTACATGACATCCGACGAGGTCTTCCCGCACGGCTTCGAGGACGTGGACCAGGCCACCGGCCGGACGATGTGGAGGGCTCCGCCTGCCACAGGCCTTATCCGGCGCATCTACCGGGCGGCGGACGGGTCTTACTGCGTGGAATGGATCGGCGATGCTACGGACGCGCTCCGTTTCGTGCGCGAGGACACCGTCAGCCTCAGCATGGCCAACATCGCCGTGGTGGACCCCGTCACGCAGGACGTGGCGCGGCGCATGCTTCACGTGGCAGTGCTACCACAGGGTGAGCCACCGGCCTTCAAGGGGAGCAAGATGACGGACGCCAGGCCTCTGCTGCCTGCGCACTGCACTCGCCTGGCGGAGTTCGAGAGTGCTCGCCTACGCCGCACGCTCATGCAGGCGTCTCATGCGATTAGGACCCGGCGTCGGCCAGGCCGGGGAGAGGAGACGGCGCGCGTCTCGCTCAGAGGCAGGCTCTGCGCAGAGTCCGCAAGGATTGGTGCGAGTCGGAGCGGAGGCTCCACGGTGGCAGCGAGAGCGCTGTCCTCTACTATGGCAGGCCGCGGTAACCCGCATCCTCCTCCCCCTGGGGTAGGTACTCGAGGGAACAGGAGTGGTGCGCGTGCCGCGAGAGGCGGTGGCGGAGGAGCCATTCTGTCACTGCGCTCGCACACGCGATCCATCCCACCAGAACACACGACAGTCATGGCACCTCAGGTCCCCGCCGGAGCCGCGACACCCCCGGCACACGCCACCGTCCCACCTCAGCAGCAGGAGGCTGCGGCCCTTGTGCCCACGCCCACACCGGTTATCCCTACACAGCAGCAGCAGGCTGCACCCCAGCAGGAGGAGGCCCCCATCATGACCTTCACCGAGTCGCTCTCGACCACCGATGAGTGCCAGGATGCGATCAAGCAGGTGGAGAACGCCATGCGGGTGGCCATGCCCCAGCTCTCCCTCGAGGACGCCACGCCGGAGCAGGCTGCTATCGAGGCAGAACTCTCCGAGCAGGACCGCTACACGCTCCAGGCGATGCGCTTCCGATGGGTGACCGCCAAGAACACTCTGCAGAGCTTCGAGGCACAGCAGCAGCAGCAGCAGCAGCCTCCCGCCGCAGCCGCCGCCGCTCCTCCTCCCTCTACCGAGGCCAAGACTCCCGCCACTCCCGACGTGCAGATGAGCGAGGCGGACGAGGTGAGGCAGGAGATCGGCAACGTGTTGCTGAAGACGATCGCCAGCATGGTTACAGACAACAGGGAGGAGATGAACACGGAGGATGAGTCTCTGATGAAGAGCTACCAGAATCTCGTGCGGTGCAGGAGTTTCAAGGAGATGGTCAAGTGCATGCCCGCCATCACTGACGCCCGCGCCAGGTGGAGTGCGAGTATTGCGGGTCCCTCGAAGGTGATCGCCAAGGCGAACCCCACCGGTGACCTCGCTGTTCGCAAGAACATTTTCGACACCATGATGCAGCAGCGCAGCTTCGGCCAGAGGAGGCAGCAGCCGCAGCAGCCGGCGGCGGCAGCCGTGTCCGCGTCCGACACCGCTATCGCGAACCAGATCATGTCCAACAACCCGGTCTTCTCCGGCCTGCTTGGCGCCATTTCCCGGCTCCCTGCCTGAGCAGCAGCGCTCGAGAAGCTGACCTAGTCCTCCTCGGGACGGAGGCTGTACGCGCTTACTGCGCGCGGGCCTCTATCGGCAATACAACCTACCGCCTACCCTCCTGTTCCACTCCGACTCTGCGCATTCCCCCCGTCCCCTCGCCGGCATGACCTCCCCGGACGACCTGGACGCGAGCCATGCGCAGAGCGGGGCCGTGCCGGAACTGGTACCGAAGTGCCTGCACGGCGCCTACGCGGTGGCACAGCGGCACCTTCCGTTCCTGGATCCAGACTACACGCCGCCGACCAGTTGGATCAAGACGCACAAGGCGGTCGCCGCCCTGGGGGTGATTTACACGCTGCTCTCGGGCGCGGCGAGGGCGGTCACCGCCATCTGCCAGTATGCACTGGCGCCGGTCACCCTGGCGGTGATGCTGTCCGCGAGCCTGTCGTTCGGCATCTGGATCTACGCCAGCTCCTACATGGCATGGCGGGTGACGCAGAGGTCGCGGGTGGCCAGTACGGTGATGGCGTTTGCGTCGGACACGGTGGCGAAGGCGATCATCGTCACTTCGTCCTGCGGCCTGGTGCTACTGGCCTTCCTGGAACTGGTCGGCCAGAACACGATAGCGGTGGCGACCGCCACGGCGGGCATGGACTTTCTCATGCTGCTCACTCTACCCGCGCTGGCCTCGGCGGTCAACGACTGGGACGGGCTATGACATCATCCCCCTCCGCGTCATAATACACACGCATCATTGTAGTGGCGCACTTCCCACCCCCGCCGCCTCCCAGTACTTAGGTTGGCTGAGGGGGGTGGAAGATTCTCTAATATCACAGGGGGGGGGGGGAGTGGAGGAGGGAGACGGGATAGTCGCCTTCCGTGATGGCAGTCCAGGATATCCGCAGTGAGAGAGATATATCACCTCTTAGACGCCGCCATCATGCGACTCCTGTCATCACTGCTGCGGCCGAGAACGTGTTCGATGGCGATGGGGAAAGTGCCGTGAGTAAGCTGGCGTGCGGTGTGAGGAGGTTGTGGTCAATGGGGACCGCGGGGGATCGGTTTATCATCTGCGCGACGGCAGCGTGCGTGGCATGGATCATATTCGTGTGCACGCTTGCGCTCTACAACCACATGGCCGAGCCGGTCGAGCACATTGCGCTGTCTCCAACGTGCAAGGTGCGCAAGGTGCTCTCTGGCCATGGCGGAAGCTTCAATCACCGATTGGAGACCGAGGTTCGACTCTTCAGCGAGGCCAACGCTGAAAAGGGGCATCGGGACTTCAGTGGCCTTGCTCTGAATGACCTCATGCCATCGATGTATCCCACCTGGCCGAGGCGTGAAGATTCATCTTACCTGAGACCTATTGCCCCATCCGATCCATTTCTCAATCTTAGGATCACGCTGAAGGAGGTGAAGAAGTCCCACGGCTATAACGATCCACCCCCGTGGACGATCGAAGAGCGAGCAGCTGTGGCGGAGCATAGCCCGGCACAGCAGTTGTTGCGGCATGCACGCCAACTCGATCAGCGAGGGCTCACATCACCACTGCCAGACCTGCCGTCTCTGTTCTCGCCCATTGACGAGTTTCCTATTTGCCAGGTGCATGATGCTCCGATCTGGTTCGGCAGCTTGATCTCCAGCTGCTCGAAGTGCACGCCTGGCAGATGCCCAGACGGATGCGAGAACTAAGCAAGTGTTGCCGTGAAATACATGTCCCGTTGCGTTGATTATCTTCCCGTTATCCTAGTCGTTCTTCTACTTCTCCTCTTCGTGACCTTCTTTGCCTTCTTCTCCTCTATGATATTCTTCGTCTCCATGATCTTCTTCTCCTCCTTGATCTTCTCCTTCTTCTCCTCTATGATCTTCTTCTCTTCTCTTCTCTTCTCTTCTCTTCTCTTCTCTTCTCTTCTCTTCTCTTCTCTCTCTCTCTCTCTCTCTCTCTCTCTCTCTCTCTCTCTCTCTCTCTCT
>Ga0316204_10004147_pt1 | contig 26823 bp, 41 predicted proteins | sample 6monrhotite_MG_2_FD_205661 | JGI IMG/M metagenome (GOLD analysis project Ga0316204, IMG submission 205661) | Microbial mat bacterial communities from mineral coupon in-situ incubated in ocean water Damariscotta River, Maine, United States -... | ecosystem: Environmental > Aquatic > Marine >...
ACTCGCTAGGTCATTCAATCTTCCCACGCATGGGTATTGTTGAAGGACAAGTAAACATCGATGATGTACTAAACACCGACATAGGGCAACCTATTAGGATGCGTGCGCCAGGAATGGTACAACCATTTGCTGTGCCGTTTGTAGGTAAAGAAGCGTTCCCAGTATTAGGTTATTTGGACGAAGCCAAGGAAAATAGAACAGGCGTATCCAAAGCATCAGCTGGCCTCAACGCAGACGCTCTACAATCTAGCACCTCACAAGCTGTATCGGCTACTATGAGTGGCGCACAAGGAAGAGTAGAGCTGATATGCAGACATTTTGCAGAGGGTGGACTCAAAGATATGTTCAAGATTGTTAATAACCTGGTGATAAAACACCAAAATGCGCAAGATGTGTACAGGTTAAACAATAAATTCGTACCAGTAGATCCAAGATACTGGGATAATGACAAGGATATCGTAGTAAATGTAGCTATATCCAAGTCTTCAGACCAAGAAAAGTTCTCAGTTCTACAGAATGTAGCGCAAAAACAAGAACAAATTATGCAATTGTTAGGGCCTCAGAACCCATTGGTGTCATTACAACAATATGCTAATACTTTAACCAAAATGATAGAAATGGCTGGTTTTAAAGACTCATCATCTTTCATAAATACAGAAGTTCCACCGATGCCACCGCAACAACCAGAAGAACAGAAGCCAGATGCAGCTGAAATGCTTGCACAAGCAGAAGCAATGAAGGCACAAGTTAGCGCACAAAAAGCAATGATCGACGCTGAAACAGACAGAATGAAGATTATTATGGACGATGACAGACAAAGAGACATTGAAGAAGCACAGCTCAAAGTTAAGGTTGTAGAGATGCAAGCTAAGTACGGCGCACAAGTTAATGTTGCAGAGATTAATGCGATAATGGAAAGAGACAGAGAAGGAATGAGACAAGATGCAAAAGCTCAAGCTCAAGGATTATTTACAGGCAATGTCCCACAACAAAATATTTGATATTGAAGTGATTGTTGATGATATGGTGTATGTTGGTAAAGAGATTAAAGCAAGAAATAAAAATCACGCAATGCAGATAATGTCTTTAATGTCTGGTGGTGAAGTGACAGAAGATTCTGAAATAATATATTACGAAGAGAGGACGATACACTAATGAAAAAATATTTTAATAAATTTTGGACATGGTTAGACAACCTTATGAAACCTGCGCCTGTAATTAAAAAAAGAGGTAGACCTAGGAAAAAGAAATAATGGTAGCACCAAGAAGAGGCAAAGCAAAAGTAAAAGTAACTAAGTCTGGTAAAAAGGTAAGTTACGGACAAGCAGGTAAAGCTAAAGGCGGTGGACCAAGAGTTAAACCAGGAACATCTAAAGGCGATTCATATTGCGCTAGAAGTCTAGGTATAAAGAAAAGATTATCTAAGAAAAAACAAAACAACCCTAACACTCCTAACAACCTATCAAGAAAAAGATGGAAATGTTCTGGGGCTAAATCTAAAAGAAAATAAGGAGATAATATGCCAAAAGGACTATACGCAAACATACATGCAAAAAGAAAAAGAATCAAAGCTGGTTCTAATGAGAAGATGAGAAAGCCTGGAACTAAAGGCGCACCTAAAGCTAGTGCTTTTAAGAAAGCAAAAAGAACAGCTAAAAAGAAGTGAAGTTTATAAGTTATCTTATAGACATATTTTTAGAACGGTCATTCCAAAAAACAGAAGATAAATTATCTAAATCTAAATGAACGACGTTGTTACTCTAATAACCGAACTAGGTTTTCCTATCGCTGCGGCCATAGGTCTTGGTATGTTTGTATGGAAGCTTATAAACAGAATCATAGATGGTATGGAAACAAAACTAGATACCGTAGATGAAAAAGTCAATACATCACTTACAGCTATGGAAGATAGACTAGGCACAAAACTAGACACACAACATAGTATTCTTGTAGCATTGATAGATAGAGTTAGGTCGTTAGATAATGAAATTATCAGACAAGACACTATGATAAAAACCATGCTTGGTGTACCACAATTAATAGACACCAACAAAATAGCAAAAGCAAAAAGAGATGACAAAAGGAAAGATTAGTTTACTAGTATTATGTTTATCTGTGTCAGCAGATGAAATGGTGCATAAGTTTAAGTCACCGTCATTCTCTGGCATCGGAACATCCGCGCATTACCTAACAATAGAAAATCAACAATACTCCAGAAAGATGACGCTTAAAGCAGAATTAAAAGCGTTGCAAGATCAAATAGAAAGAGATAAAGAAAATACTACACTTGCAAGATTTATAAGAAACCTAGAGTCAAGAATATACGCACAGCTATCTAGGCAATTGGTAGAAAATTTATTTGGAGAAACTCCTAGCGATAGTGGTGTTTTAACTTTAGAAGGTAACACTATAGAGTATAATGTTGTAGACGGAATAATAACCTTAAACATTACAGATTCAGATGGCAATACGACAACTATATCTCTTCCTATCGGGAATTTTGCTTTCTAGTTGCGCCTTATTATTTGATCCAATAGAAAACAACTTACCGCCCCTACAAAAAATAGAAAAGCCAGAGATAGGATCTTTATTAGTTCCAGAACTTGCTAATATTAAAACATCTAACCAATCCAAACCAGTGGTAGCGATATATGCAGGATCTTTTATAGATGCAACTGGTCAACGTAGAAGCAACAGCACTTACGCAACCTTCTCATCTGCGGTAACTCAAGCACCAGACGCTTACTTAATCAGAGCATTAAAACATGCTGGTAGCAACCATAATGGTTTTTTTGAGGTGGTAGAGCGCGTAGGCCTAGATCATGTAACCAAAGAAAGACAAATTATAAGAAGCACCAGGCAAGAGTTTAAAAAAGAAACCAAATTACAGCCACTTATGTTCGCGGGTTTAATAATGCAAGGTGGCGTGATATCATACGAAAGTAACGTAAAGAGTGGTGGCGCTGGAGCTAGATATCTTGGAATAGGAATGTCTAGACAGTACAAACAAGATACAGTTACCATCTCATTACGAACCGTATCTGTAAGTACGGGAAAAGTATTACTAGAAGTATTAGTAACAAAAACGATATTAAGTGCATCTATAGATCAAGATATTTTTCGTTTTATTACTGACTCAACCGAACTAGTAGAAATAGAAAACGGTTTGGTCAGGAACGAGTCAATCAATATAGCACTACAGACAGCAATAGAAACTGCTGTACTACAAACTATAAAAGAAGGAACAAATAGAGGATACTGGAGTTATGAAGAATTTAAAACAATTGATTGCAACACTGATTGTCTTACCGCTATTCGCGGCTGACAATGAAATCTTTGTAGAGCAAGCTGGTGCAACAGCAAATATAGACTTAGAGCAGTTAGGCTCATCTAACATTATAGGCGGTCTTAATTCTATAGCTGGTACACTAACAGCATTAGATCTTGATGGTATTAATTTAACACTGGATATCAACCAAATAGGTAATACTAATAAATTTCTTGGTGATATCTACGGTGACAATGTAACAGGGTTCTTTGAGTTTGATGGTGACAGCAATACATTTACCATACAAGGTGACCCAACAGATACTTATGGTATTAGTGGATCAGACTACAATGTTGATGTAACAGGTAGCTCTAACACATTTACACTAGATACTGGTACAAGTGCATTAAGTGAAAACTTAGACTTAGATTGGATAATCAATGGTGATGGAAACACTTTTGATTTTGATATTAACTATGATAGTGCTACTAACTATGTTGATGTAGACGGAGATAGCAACACAGTAAACTTTACAGGAAGTGGATATGCGGGAGGATACTTCTACCTTGACCAAACAGGAAACAGTAGAACATTTAACATCATACAGTCATCAACTCTTGCTGCTGATTGGTTACAGATTAACTCTACTGGCTCTAGCGGTACTGTTTGCGTCGTTCAAAGCGACGGCGGAACAACAACCAGTTGTTGATGTAGGAAACATATCTGAGCTAACTGGTTCAGCACAAGTTGTAAGAGATAAGCCATACCAGGCAACAGAGTCTTTTGACATACAGCAAAACGATGAGGCCATTACATCTAATGGTCGTATGGCTATTACATTTTTAGATGATTCTAAAGTAAAACTAACCGAACACTCGCAACTTACTATAGACGAATACATCTTTGATCCTAACCCTAGCAAATCTAAAATGGCTATTACCTTTGGTCTAGGCACAGCTAGATTTATTACAGGTAGTCTTAATAAAATAGATAAAAATAATATAGATTTAAAAACTCCTACAGCAAATATAGCAATAAGAGGTACTGACTTTACGGTAACAGTAGATGAGGTGGGAAGATCATTGCTAATACTTCTACCAAATGAATTTGGTTTATCTAGTGGTGAGATACTAGTAACAACAGCCATGGGTACAGTTACGCTAAATAAACCTTACGAAGCCACAACAGTAGATGTATATGAAAAGTCACCAAGCAAACCAGTCATATTGGATTTAACACTAGAGCTGATAGATAACATGCTTATTGTAAACCCACCACAGCAAGAAATAGCTGAAGAAGAAACTATACAAACAAAAAAGAAAAATATATTAGACTTTGATGATTTAGATATAGATTATTTAGAAGAAGACTTATTAGACTCAGAGAAAGAACTAGAATTTACAGAGCTAGATATAAATTATTTAGATGTAAACTTTCTTGAAGATTTGCTAGATGTCATAGACGCATTGCAAGAAATCCAAGAAGAAGATCAGCTTGCTCAAGATGCTACGTCAACTAACATTGTTGGTACACAGCTAGGGCAAGACTTAAACACACAAATAACATCATATATAACTGGCGAAGTGCTAACCTTGATTCGTAGCGTGAACGACACAGCAAGAGTAGATATAGACTCATCTTCCAGTTACACAGTTATCTTTATACAAGATGGCGCATCTAAAGTTGTAAAAGTAAATGGTGGTACTGGTAGCCTTATAAAAATTACACAAAGCAATTAATGAATAAAGCATTATTCACAATACTTATAATACTAGCATTGCCCTTGTTATATCAGTCAACGCCAACAGAAATATTAAAGTTAAAAGTATTTGACTATCTGGTACCAAAGCAACAACCATCTGGTTACTTTACTATTTTAAATATTACAGAAGAAGATATTGCTAATGAAGGTGGTTGGCCGTTACCAAGAAAAAGACTAGGACAAATACACACAGAGATAATAGCTAAAGGTGCTATAGGTGTTGGTTATGTTATTAGTTTTCCACAACCTGACCGTATGGGTGGTGATGCTTACTTAGCAGAGTCATTAAAGTATGGCACTTCTGTTTTAGCAATGTTTGAAAATCCTAATGGTAATTATCCGCCAACCACAGGTACTGTCATACTTGGTGATGATATAGGCGGTATGAATACAAACGGTGTCATACAAAACATAAAGATATTAACAATTTATGCACAGGAAGGTATTGCAACTGCACCAACTGATATAGATAACTTAGTAAGAAGAATACCGTTATTGTTAAGAACACCAGATGGATATGTACCCGCGTTTGGCACAGAAGTATTAAAAGCATTGGTTGGTGCTGATACTTATATTATAAAAACTAACGATCTTGGTATAGAACAAATTAGAGTCAAAGGATTGCCACCAGTTGCTACCGACAGTTTAGGTCGTAAGTGGATTAGTTGGGTAGACACACCACAAACCAATTTACAAGAAATGGATGTTGCTGGTAAGTTTGTATTTGTTGGTGTAACTGCTCCAGGTATCATGCCACAAATTGCAACCCCAGTTGGATTATTAGAACCCCACAAAATACAAACAGCATTATCTGAATCAATCTTGATAGAAAACTCGCCAAAGATTCCAGATTGGCATTTATCAGCCGAAATTTTAATTTTGCTAATATTTGTGTCGATGACGTGGCTTGTAATTAATTATCTAAGCATGGTTAAGGGCATAAGTCTCGCTGTTATTTTGCTATTCATCACGGGCTTCTCAGGAGCTTTTAGCGTTCAAAAAGGTATTTTGTTAGATTTTTCATGGACTTTTATCTCTCAAATACTAATTTCTACTATTGCTTTGTATTTAAGCTACAAAAAACAATATAAATTACGCCAACAGATAAAAAAACAGTTTGAACATTACCTTGATCCTAGACAAGTTAAACAATTGCAAGACAACCCAGACATGTTAAAACTTGGTGGTGAGAAAAAATACTGCACATTTTTATTTACAGATGTTAGAGGTTTTACATCTTTATCAGAAAAGTTAGAACCAGAAGAAGTTACCAAGATCATGAACAAGGCTTTAACTATTCAAGCAGATGCAGTTAACTTTTATGATGGCATGGTTGATAAATATATTGGTGACGCAATGATGGCAATCTTCAATGCACCTATAGATATACCCGACCACGAACAAGCAGCTATTCTTTGTGCAAAAAAAATACAAGATAAAATTAAAATGGCTAATCTTGATATTGAAATAGGCATAGGGATAAATACAGGAACTGCTGTTATTGGTAATATGGGAAGCGATACAAGGTTTGATTATTCTGCTATTGGTGATTGTGTAAATACAGCTGCAAGACTTGAGTCAGCAACCAAAGAGGTGGGTGTAGATATACTCATTGGAGAATCTACTGCAAATACATCTAAAATTAAGTTAAAATTATTAAAACCAATAAAAGTTAAAGGAAAAGAAAAACCTTTAACTATTTATACAATTGATTAGGAGTAATTATGCCAAGAGGTAAAGGAACATACGGATCTAAAGTAGGTAGACCACCTAAAAAGAAAAAAGTAAAAAAAAGTAAAAAGTGAAACCATCATCTGCAAAAGCCAAAGGGAGAGCTTTGCAACAATGGGTGGTAGATAAGCTCATTGAAATATTAGGCTTTGATCCAGAGGATCTTGAATCCAGACCAATGGGTTCTAATGGTGAAGATATCATTATGGGAGTTCAATCCCGCAAACAATTCCCATATTCAATAGAGTGTAAGAACCAAGAAGCGGTAAATGTGTGGAAAGCATACGAACAATCGCAAGAAAACTGTAAAGATTACGAACCATTGGTTATAATTAAAAGAAATAGAACAAAACCATTAGCATTAGTAGATGCTGAGTATTTTTTAAAACTACATAAAAAAGATGATTGATAAACTAATAGGACCAGTAGGTGACATTGTCAGCAAGCTAGTGCCAGATAAAGACTTACAAGCAAAACTGAACCATGAACTTAAAACAGAATTACATAAAGCGAATATGGCGCAGATTGAGATCAACAAGATTGAAGCTGGACATAAATCCTTATTCGTTGCGGGCTGGAGGCCCTTTGTGGGGTGGACTTGCGGTATTGCCATGCTGTACCACTTTTTATTACAGCCTATTATTATATTTGGACTATCAGCGACTGGACTATCGTTTGACTTACCAACTTTTGACATGGGTTCGTTAATGACTGTATTAATGGGTATGCTAGGACTTGGTGGACTTAGAACATTTGAAAAAACCAAAGGAGTTACAAAATGAGTTGGAAGAACTTTACGTTAGAAGAATTTGCATGTAAGCATACTGGCGAAAATAAAATAGAACATGAACTTATAGACAAACTACAAGCACTAAGAACAGAGTGTGGATTTCCATTTAAAATAACATCTGGTTATAGAAGCGCAGACCATCCTATTGAGGCAAGAAAATCTAAACCAGGAACACACGCGCTTGGCTTGGCAGCAGATATAGGGGTTAGAGGTGAGCAAGCATTAGAAATAATATCAAAAGCTACTGATTTTGGGTTTACTGGTATCGGTGTAAATCAAAAAGGTAATGCAAGATTTATACATCTTGATATATCTAAAGATTCACAGGGTAGACCTAGACCGCATATCTGGAGCTACTAATGGAGCCATTGATGTATTGGAACATTATTATTACTTTGGTAATTGCACCAATCATACATGGCATAAGAACTAACGCGACAGAATTAAAAAGAGTTGATATACTACTGAATAAGACTCGCGAAGAAGTTGCAAAAGATTATGTAACTAAAAACGAACTAACAATTAGTATAGATAGAGTTATAGATCGTTTAGATAAGCTAGACGAAAAAATGGATAAATTAATTACAGGTTAATATGAGCAAAGGTGCTTTTCAAACAAGACTAGGACAAATGGGAGAGATCCCAAACTTTCAACAAACTCCACCAATGGCATACACTGGTAATTACTTTATGCCACCAAAGCCAAACTATTTGCCTGTAGAAAAACAAGCTATGGCTAGAGTACAACAACCTATGTCTATACAACAGCCGATTGCAAACATTATGGCAGAAGGCAGTATGCAACAGCCAATGGCTCAACAACCTTCGTTTCAACAGCAAGTGCCTTCATTGTTAAGTCCACCAGAAATACCAAGAGCGCCAATGCAAGCACAACCACAGTCATTATTGCAAACACCTGGTATTGGTATAGAGAAGCCAACACAATATGATAGGGCATCTTCAAGAATATCTTTACCGCCAATTAACTCATATAGATAATGTCAGTAACACACGAAGAAGTTGTAAAAGCTGAACAAGCACGATTATTGCTTGAGTCAGATGTTTTTAAAGAAGCAACTGAAAATCTTAAAAACGAATACATCACTCATTGGTTAAACTCTAGAGACATTGATGATGTCAACATAAGAGAAGACTTACACAGATCTTTATTACTATTACCAGAGGTTGAAAGACATCTGCGTATCATGGCAGAGAAAGGAAAGCTGACAAAAGCAAATATTAACAAAATTAGAAATATTGGTTAATACTTCCCTTTTCACACATTCTTGATATAAAATACTTATAAATACATATAAGGAGTATTTATGAGCAATAACGGAAAACCGACTGCTTTACAAAGCGACACAGATTTAGCTGCGTCTGTTTTTGAAAGTATACTAACACCCGAAGAGGATAATGTTGAAGATGCAGTCGAAGAACAGGATGTAGCAGAAGAAGAGGTCATTGAAGATGATTCTGAGTTTGTTGAAGATGAAATAGATCAAGAAATTATAGATGAGTTGGAAGATGACGAAGATGTTGAAGAAGAACAAACAGACGTTGAAGAGGAAGCTCCGCAACTTCAAACATTTACTGTAAAGGTAGATGGCCAAGAGGTAGAAGTCACGCAAGAGGAACTCGTTAACGGATATTCTCGTCAGCAAGATTATACGCGTAAAACTCAAGAACTCTCTCAACAGAGAAAAACTATTGAGCAGCAGCAAGCAGAGTTAGCGCAAAGAGATGCGATCTATTCGCAGTTGTTACCGAAAATGGAAGCCCAGTTAAAGGGCGTTTTGGGTGAAGAGCCAGACTGGCAACGATTATATGAAGATGATCCAGTTGGTTACGTAAGAGAAAAACAGCTTTGGGATGAACAAAAGCAAAAGCTAGAAGCTGTCCAAGCTGAACAACAAAGACTTCAACAGGAGTCATTTGCTGAACAGCAGAAACTAATTCAACAACAAGTTGAAGAAGGACAGGCAAAGCTACTTGAGGTTATTCCAGAATGGCAGAACCAAGAGGTCGCCAGTAAAGAAAAAGCTGAAATTGCAAATTACGCAACTAACGTCTTGGGATATACCCAAGAAGAGATCAACTCTGTATATGACTGGAGAGCTTTACTTGGTTTAAGAAAAGCATGGTTAAGCGATAAAATCGCTGAAAATGTTAAGAAGAAACCAACACAAAAAGCACCAGCTAGAGTTGCAAGACCTGGTACTACAAACAAACGAACCACGGTAACTCCTGCAAAGAAAGCAAAACAACGATTAGCTAAAACTGGAAAAGTTCAGGATGCAGCTAAAGTTTTTGAACAATTATTATAAACTTTTAACATAGGAAAATATCATGGCACAAATAGATAGTGTATTTGATACGTACGAGGCAACTTCTAACAGAGAGCAATTGAGCAATGTTATTTATAACATTTCTCCAACAGCAACACCTTTTATGTCATCAATTGGAAAGAACTCAATTAAAAACGTAGTTTTTGATTGGCAAACAGAATCATTACCAACAGTTAATGCTGCTGGTGAGCTTGAAGGATTCAGATTAGATGGAGACACATCTGCATCTACTGCAACAGCTAGAAAAACCAATGTTGCAATGATCTCAAAAAGAGATGCAACAGTATCAGGTTCTCAAGAATCAAGTGATCCTGCTGGTAAAAGATCAGAAATGGCACACCAATTAGCTATTATGGCTAAAGCTTTGAAAAGAGATATGGAAACAGCTCTTTGTCAAAAAGGTGCCAGAACAACTGGTAGTGATTCAGTAGCTAGGGTAACTGGTGGTTTTGAATCTTGGATGACTTCAAACGTATCAAGAGGCGCTACTGGCGCAAGTGGTGGTGAAGGTGTTGCTCCAACAGACGGCACTCAAAGAGATTTAACTGAAGCTTTGCTTAAAACAGTTTTACAATCTTGCTTCCAAAATGGCGGTGAGCCTTCATTGGCAATCTGCGGACCAGTTAACAAACAAGTTATCTCTGGTTTCACAGGTAGAACTTCAGCTAGACAAATGATTGATGCAAACACAGTAGAGGCTTCTGTTTCTATTTACGCATCAGACTTTGGCGAGCTTAAAATCGTACCATCTAACTTTAGTAGAGATAGATCGCTATTACTAGTAGATCCTGAGTATGCAAAAGTTTCTTACCTAAGAGACTTCAAAACTGTTGATATTGCTACAGTGGGAGATGCACAGACCAAGCTACTTTTAGTTGAGTATGGTTTAGAAGTAGGTAACGAAGCTGCACACGGTATCGTTGCTGACTTAAACACTTAATAAGTTAAGTCAATAACTTTGAGGGATGTTTCGGCATCCCTTTTTTTTGTGCTAAAATTAAGCATGGCAAAAACCACAGTAATAGATCATAAAAAAAATTTAAAATCTTTGTTTGCAACAGAAGATGATAAATTCATATATCATACACAACAGAATGTAAGACCTACATTAGAATATGTAAAACAATTATCTGAGCATAAGCCAGGCAAAGATCTTAGGCATATAGCAGAAGTTCCAATGGTTATATATCAGAAAGCACTAAGAGAAGGTTGGGCGCAAGATTCTGCAAAATGGAAAGACTGGTTAAACCATTCAGACAACAAACCGTTTAGAACATGGAAGGGTAAAGTATGACATACGACGAATTAAAAACTAATATTGCTAATTTTTTAAATAGATCTGATCTAACTAACCAAATAGATTTTTTTATTGATGCAACAGAAGCAGAATTAAACAGAAGACTTAGAGTAAAAGATATGATTAAACGAGCAACTGCAACAGCAGATGGTCAGTATTTATCATTACCAACTGATTGGTTGGAAGCAATTAACGTACAAATTGATGGTAATAGTTTTAAACCATTATTCCAACAATCTATAGAATCAATGGATGTATACAGGAAAGGTAATAATAATGTTACTGGTTTGCCTGCCTTTTTTGCTTTAGTAGACAATACAATTGAATTAGCACCTACACCAGACGCAAGTTATACGTTACAATTAACATACTATGGCACTATAGATGCTTTGAGTGATTCGAATACAAGTAACTTTATTTCGAACTCATACCCAGACGCATACCTATACGGTGCTTTAAAACACGCATCTATCTATCTTATGGAAGATGATAGAGTTGCTTTATTCACATCACAGTTTGAAAAAGCTTTAGAAGAGATGAGAATGGAGCAAGAGAAGGCTGAATTTGGTAAAGGATCGTTAATGCAAAGACGAAGAACTTATGGCAAAGCAGGCAGAAATACTTACATTTTTAAAAATAATTAGGAGAAAAGATGGCAGGATTTAGCGATTATTTAGAAGATAAAGTGTTAGACCATGTATTTGGTGGTAACGCTTATTCAGCACCATCAACATTATATGTTGCTTTATACACAGTAGCACCTACTGATACAGGCGGTGGAACTGAAGTGTCTGGTGGAGCATACGCAAGACAGTCAGGAGCATTTACTGTATCTGGTACTAACCCAACAACAGCATCTAATTCGGCTGCTGTAGAATACCCAACAGCTACAGCTGATTACGGAACAGTAGTTGCAGTTGGTATCTTTGATGCACTATCATCAGGAAACTTGTTAGCATACGCAAACTTAACTACATCAAAAGTTGTAAGTACAGGAGATGTATTCAGATTCAACACTGGTGATTTAGACGTAACGCTGGCTTAAGATCATGGCCAGTATAGGCTATAACAAAGGCTACTACTCAAGATCAAAGTATAACGATCTTGCGTTTCAAGCCGAAGCAACCATTCAAGGCGTTTCAGGAGCTACCGCTACTGGAACACAAATAGATAGAACCACAGCAGTCATACAGGCTGTTTCAGGCTTTACTGCAACTGGTACACAAATTGATAGAGCAGTTGCAAACATTGTAGCTGTATCAGATGTCAATGCAGTAGGCAGAAAAACACACGGTGCTAACGCAACCATTGCAGCAGTATCAGACTTTGACTCGCAAGCATTTATAACCGCAGCTGGTTTCTCAACCATTGCACAAACATCAGGCTTTGATGCAACAGGTAGAGCAACATTTGCAGCCGCATCAACGATCAACCAAACCAGTAGCCTTGTCGCTGTTGGTGGTCTAAAATGGGAAGATATAATTGTTCCAGACGATACATGGACAGATCAGATAGTTGCAAGTGCAACATGGACAGATCAAAGTAACCCATCAACAAATTGGACTGAATTAGACAAACAAGAGGCAGCTTAAATGGCAGATACATATACAACTAATCTAAACTTAACCAAACCAGAGCCAGGTGCAGCAGAAGATACCTGGGGTATTTCGCTTAATGCTGACTTAGACTCTCTTGATGCAATTTTTGGTTCAGGTGGTACAGCAGTATCTATGGGTGCTGTTACTATGGATGGTCTTACTGTTAATGGTGATGCAACTTTATCAGATACAAACCCAACACTTTCATTAGTTGATACTACAGCTACAAATCAAGGTGCAGAATTTAAACATAATGCAGGTACAACAACAATACAAAGTTCAAATACAAGTACACACGGACTTATTAAATTTAACTCTAATAATGGTACTGATACTGTTACTAGAATGCAGATTGATAGATTTGGAGACATCTCCTTCTATGACGACACAGGCACATCACAAAGTTTCTTTTGGGACAGTTCTGCTGAGAGATTGGGTATAGGCACAACTTCGCCAAGCACAACGCTACACGTTGCAGACACAAGTGCAAGCATAACTATACAAGATAGTAATTCATCAGGTAATACTGCTGCTGCTAAAATATTATTTGCTGATAGTGGAACTTTTGGAACTATCGGAACAATCGGTTTTGCTGGTAATGATGATTTAAAAATAGAAAACAACCATACAGGAAATATTTTATTAAGTGGTGGAAACGTTGGTGTAGGAACTGATTCGCCAAGTACCAAGCTAATGCTTGAACACAATAACGATGGTGCAGTTGGCGGAACAATAAGAATAAAAGACAGAGACACACAACAATCAGCCAATCAATTAACAGGTGCTATTGAATTTGAATCTCAAGATGGAACAATTCCTACATCAGGAGTTTCTACAGCAATTAAAGCTTTTTCAGCATCATCTTCAGGTGGTTCTTACTTAACAATTAGTACGACTGATATAAACACATCTACATTAGATGAGCGTTTAAGAGTCACAGCAGATGGCTCAGTTGGCATAGGAACTGATTCGCCAACGTCCCGTCTAACAATAGCCAGTGGTTCAAATTCAACTAATACAGGAGATGGAATACATTTCTTTGGAACTTCTAGTAATAATCAAGCAGCCATACAGAGCTTTAATACTGGTGCTTACTATGGAGACTTACGTTTTTATACCTCTAACCATGGTACCGCAAGTACCTCTATTGGTGATGAAAGGCTAAGAATTGCTAGAAACGGAGACATCTCCTTCTATGACGATACAGGCTCAACTCAAGCTTTATTTTGGGATGCTAGTGCTGAGTCTTTGGGTATTGGAACTACTAGTCCTGATTCTTTACTGCATATTAAAGGCGGTGATACCTCTATAGGAACATTAAAAGTACAGGGTGGTAAAAACACAGTAACCTCTGTGGGAGAAGTTAATTCACGATTGGATTTTGGTTCTAATGATGGTTCAGTAAACAGTACTGGAAATGTGGGCGGAAGAATTGCTAGTGTTACTGAAATTAGTAATGGTGCAAATACAGGGTTAGCTTTTTCAACCTTTAAGCAAGGAACTGGTCTAGTTGAATATTTGCGACTTACAAATGATGGCAACGTTGGAATTGGAACTGTTTCGCCAAGTGCAAAGTTATCAATACATGCAGCAGTAAATAATCCTGCTATAGAAATAGTACCGACCACAGATGAAAATTCTGCTGATTCAGCAGTTCTAAGGTTATGGGGAACTAGATTTGGTACAGCTAATAGATACTCAGAAATTAGAAATGTAACTGATGGCTCTACAGCTAATAATGAACTCGCCTTCAATACCAATGGTAGCGAAGCACTCAGAATAGATAGCAGTCAAAATCTACTTGTTGGTAAGACCGCATCAGGTCTTTCTACTGATGGTGCAGAATTAGCACAAGGTGGAACTGCTGGTAAAGTTCAAATAACAAGAACTTCAAATGCAGCTTTACTTTTAAACAGAAGAAGCACAGATGGCACTATTGCAGATTTTAGAAAAGATGGCTCAACAGTTGGAACTATTGGTACTTTAAGTGGACATCTAACGATAGGTAATGATGATACTGGTTTAATTTTTAATAAAACTGTAGATTCAATATATCCTTGGAATGTAAGCACAAATTCTTCAAGAGATAATGCTGTTGATTTAGGATTTTCTAGTGCAAGATTTAAAGACATATACGCTACCAACGGAACTATCCAAACATCAGACATAAATGAAAAACAAGACATAGAAGAACTATCAGAAGCAGAGACTAGAGTTGCAGTTGCAGTTAAAGGTTTACTTAAAAAGTACAGATGGAAGTCTGCTGTAGCTGATAAAGGTGATGATGCTAGAATACATTTTGGTATAATGGCACAAGATTTACAACAGGCTTTTAGTGCTGAAGGTTTGGATGCAGGTGATTATGGTATGTTTATATCAAGCACTTGGACAGACGAAACAACAGGCGAAGAGAAAACTAGGTTAGGAGTCAGGTATAATGAACTCTTAGCATTTATTATTGCAGCAATATAGGAATCATGCTTAATTCTACAGAAAGAACCTGTACAAGCTGTAATGAGACTAAGTTTTTAGAAGATTATTATTTTGAAAGCGATAGAAAAGGTGGCAAAAGACCAAGGGCAATTTGTAAAATTTGCCATTCAGAATATAACAAAAATTGGGAAAGAAATAATAAAGATAAAGCAGCAGCTAAAACCAAAAGATATAGACATAAATATCCAGATAAAACTAGAGCAGTAGCATTAAAAAGATATTTTAATATGACTCTTGAAGAGTTACATAAAATAGAAAAAGAACAAAACAAATCATGTATGATATGTAAAATACATCAAGATGATTTAGGGGAAACGCTTTGCGTAGACCATAATCATGAAAATAACAATGTAAGAGGTATTTTATGCAGAAGGTGTAATTTAGCATTAGGTCAGTTTAGAGATGATGACAAATTATTAGAAAATGCTATAAAATATTTAAAAAAATATAATAAAGGATACTTTAATTTAGGAGAATAATATGAGTAATACATATGAATGGAACTGTAAAACAGTAGATGTTTATCCCACATACGAAGAACATACTGACACAGTATATAACGTACATTACAGACTTAACGCTGAGAGTAGCGAGACACATGAAGTAGATGGTCAAGAAGTACCATACACAGCTAGTGTTTATGGCACACAATCATTATCACTTGATGATATTGGTTCTGACTTTATACCTTTTGCAGACTTAACTAATGCAGTGGTTACTGGTTGGGTAGAAGGCATTATGGGTGAAGAGGAAGTAGCAAATTTAAAGTCTGCTTTAGACTCTAAAATATCTGAAGAGATTAACCCAACTACTGAAACAAAAACAATAGGAGGTTAATATGGAAGTCTTGATTGAGATAATTGTCATAACAGGCGTAATATTGTTTATAATATATAAAAAGAAACCAGAATGGATTGAGTTAATAAAATCCAAATTTAAGAAGTAAGCACTATGGCAGATACCTATACCACCAATTTAAACCTAACCAAACCAGAAGTAGGAGCATCTACTAATACATGGGGAGGTAAAATTAACACAGACTTAGATACTGTTGATGGTATCTTTGCAGACGCTGGTAACGGAACTAGTGTTGGTCTTAATGTTGGTAGCGGTAAAACTTTAACAGTAGCAGGAACATTAACCTCTACTGGTACAGCATCTTTTACAACTATTGATGTCAATGGTGGTGCTATAGATGGATCACCAATAGGAGCAAACTCAGCTTCTACAGGTGCATTTACTACTTTATCAACAACTGGTTTAGCTACTTTAAACAGCGCAACAATAAGCGGTACATCTACATTAACTACAGTAGATATTAATGGTGGTGCAATTGACGGTACTGCTATCGGTGCTAATTCAGCATCAACTGTTGCAGCAACTACAATAACAGCAACAACTGTAACCGCTAGTGGCAATGTCAATACTACTGGTGGCGAGCTACAAATCGATGGTACTAACGTGCTAGAAAAAGTATATCCAGTTGGATCTATTTATATCAATGCAACCAGTTCAACCAATCCAGCAACATTGCTTGGCTTTGGTACATGGGTAGCTTTCGGAGCTGGTAAGGTTATAGTTGGTTTAGATTCTGGTGATACAGACTTTGACACAGCAGAAGAGACTGGCGGTGCAAAAACACATACGCTTTCTATTAGTGAAATACCATCACATACACATTCATTAAGCACTAGTGACAATCCAGGTGGTACTGGAGCAATAGAGGTTGCTGGTGGTGCGCCAACATCAACACAAACTACACAAGCCACAGGTGGCGGTGGGGCGCATAATAACTTACAACCATACATAGTTGCATATATGTGGAAACGTACAGTATAGGAGCTGACAATGGCCCTATACCCAATTACACCACCCGCAGGAATAATCAAAAACGGTACTGACTACGCTAACAAAGGACGTTGGGTAGATGGTGATTTAGTACGTTTTGAAAACGGTTATTTAAAACCAATAGGCGGTTGGACAAATTTTAAAGATACTGCACTCACAGGCACACCAATAGCTATGTATTCTTATAGAGCTAATAACGGTAATAAAGTATTAGCAGTTGGCACTAGAAGCAAAGTTTATGTTTTATATGACGATACATGGACTGACATAACACCAGTAGGTTTTGTAGGCGATATAGTCAACTCATCAACTGGTTATGGTACATACGATTATGGTGAAGAAGATTACGGTGACGAAAGATCAACATCTACACTAGCACTTAAAGTAGATCATTTTTCATTTGATAACTGGGGTGAGCATTTAGTCTTTTGTTGTTCTAGTGACGGTAAAATATACCAATGGAGACCAGATGCAGGATCAGGCTCACCAGATACCATAGCTACACAAATCAGCAATTCTCCAATAGGCTGTCAAGCCATTATAGTTAGTAATGAAAGACACTTAATAGCTATAGGATCTAATAGCGATCCAAGAAAAGTATCTTGGTCAGATAGAGAAGATAACACTAACTGGACATCTACTGCTAGAAATACAGCAGGTGACTTGCAAATACCAACAGGCGGTAGAGCTTTATACGCAGTTAAATGGCAAAACGATATTATTATATTTAGTGATATCGGTATTAATAGACTTTATTATGTAGGCTCACCATTTGTATATGGAATACAAGATGCTGGTGTAAGTTGTAAAGCTATTAGCCCTAGAGCAATAGCATCATCTGGTAACTTTATATCATGGATAGGTGAAAACTCATTCTTTACTTTTGATGGTAGACTGCGAGAACTTAAGTCAGATGTACATGATTTTATCTTTGATAATATACAAATAAACAGTTCAGCAAATACTTTTGGCACACATAATATAGACTTCAATGAAGTTTGGTGGTTTTTTCCAGTTGGAGATATAGACCAACAAACACCAAACAGATATGTTATTTGGAATTACTTGGATAATGTATGGTCAATAGGATCAATGGATAGAACATGTTGGGTAGACCAAGGTGTATTTGACCATCCAATATCATGCGATTCTAGTGGATTCGTGTATGAACACGATAAAAGACCACTATTCAATTCACCAGGTATAGGAACGCAAGTACCATTTTGTGAAAGCGCACCTATAGAAATAGGTAATGGCGATAGAGTGGTGCAAGTTAATCAGATTATTCCAGATGAAGAAGCAGCAACATTACCAGGTATAACAGTAGGATTTAAAGGTAGGTTTACACCGCTTGGTGCAGAAACAGATTTTGGTAACTTTACTTTTGATACAGACGGTTATACCGATGCAAGGTTTAGTGCAAGACAAGTATCTATGAAAGTAACAGGATCACTAACCCAAGATTTCCAAGTTGGTAAAATACGAGTAGATGGTAAACCAAGAGGTAGAAGATGATATCTCCAGAAAGTAAAAGCCAGTACATACAACAGGTTACTAATGCAAAAGTAGATCTAAACACTACTAGTTTAACTACTATATACACAGCACCATCAGGTGATGAGTTTGATTTTGCAATAATAGAATCTATCTTGGTATGCGACCATGACAACCAACAAACAAATGTAGACTTATCTATAACTTCTGGATCAGATGTATTTCATATATATAAACAACACAATATAAGCGCACACGCAACAGATGAATTATTAACCAGAGACTTAGTATTAAAAGCTGGTGAAATATTAAAGGCACAAGCTAACCATCCAAATTTAAACATAGTAGTAAGCTTAGTAGAATATGCAAAAGGCGATTAAAGAAAGCTGGCAAGAGGAATGGATAAGAACCAAACCTCTTATAGCAAAAGCGGTTAAACATCAAGATGCCTATACAATTGATGACATAGAAGATAAAATAAGAGAAGGAATATTCCTACTTTGGGCTAGCAATAATGCAGCATTTGTAACAGAGTTTGTAGTATTTCCACAGCACACCGCAATGAATTTACTTTTTTGTGGTGGTGACTATAAAGAGTTAGAGGCGATGTTGCCACACATAGAAGAGTACGCAAAGAAATGTGGAGTCAAAAGGCTTTACGGTGGTGGCAGAAAAGGATGGACAAGAAAGCTTAAACATCTTGGATTTGTAACAGAACATTTAATTAGAAAAGATTTATGAGTAAAGGAAAACAAACAACTACACAAGAAGCAACGCTACCAGATTGGCAGAAACAGGCCTATCAAGACTACCTGAATAGAGCGCAAGAAGCAGCCGACATGCCATTCCAAGGATATGCTGGCGATAGAATAGCTGGGTTATCTCCAGAAGAGCTACAAATGGGCGCAGGCATACAAGGTCTGTACGGTAGTGCGTTTGGTGGATTTGATCCTACTGGACAGTTACAACAATTAGCTGGTCAACAAGCCCCACAGTTAGGCGATGTCCAATCTTTATTAGATGTAGATATTGGCGCGTATCAATCACCTTATCAACAACAAGTTATAGATCTAACTGAGCAAGACTTTGCTAGACGTAGAGATTTACAACAACAGCAAGCGCAAGATGTAGCAATGCGTGCGGGCGCGTTTGGTGGATCAAGAGGAACTATATACGAACAAGAAGCATTAAGACCATTACAAGAACAAGAGGCTAGAACAATTGCAGATTTAAGACAATCAGATTACCAACAAGCATTAAGATCTGCTGAGTCTGACATAGGAAGACAACAACAGATGGCTATGCTTGCACCAGAATTAGAGCTTAGAGGTAGACAACAACAAGCTGGACTCCTGGGCGGTTTATTGGGCGGACAACAACAAGCACTAGGATTACTTGGTGGTTACGGTGGTTTATCCAGAGGATTAGGACAAGCACAAAGAGACTTTGACTTCAGCGAATTTATGAGAGAACAACAATACCCAGCATATCAATTAGGATTGCTAGGACAAGGCGTACAAGGTATGCCATCATTGGTTGGTCAGACACAAACAACACAATCATCACCAGGATTAGGTGGAATACTTAGCGGAGCAACTGGGTTGCTTGGTTCGGCTTGGACTGGCGGATATAACCCATTTGGTTTTTTACCTGATAAATAAACTTAGGAAATTTATATGGCAATTTTAAATAAACAACCATTTATAAACACAGGTTTGTTTGATGATATTAATAAAACAAATAATCAAATAAATTCTATGAATATACCACAGGCACCACAAGTGCCGCAGGTAGATCCAATGGTTAGAAGGCAAAGAGCTGGAAATATGATGCTTGCTTTATCAGATGTTTTAAGAGGTCAAGATCCTTCTCAAGGTGTTTTGCAAAGACAGCAAATGATAGCCCAACAACAGCAAAAAACAAAGTTAGCCTCAACTATAGATAAACTTAATTTGCCTGAAGCACAAAAAAGTTTGTTAAAACTTTTGCCGCCAGAACAACAATACGAAGCTATATATCCAACAATAAAAAAACAACAAGATCCAATGAGTTATAGAGAATATGCTTTAACAGATGAAACTCCCACAAGAGAGGAATATAGAAATTATATAATTGAAAAAGAAAAAGCTAAAGGAACAGTTATTCAAATGGGAGCAGAAGAAGAGGAATATATTAAATCTCTAGCTAAACTTGGAGAAACAGATATTACAGAGTCCAGAAAAATTGCAACAACAAGCAGAGAGCTAATACCAAGACTGCAAACAGCACAAATTTTATTGCAAAATCCAGACTTTGTAACAGGTCCATTAACAGAAAAGTTTTTACCTTTAAAGAAACTTTACAATGATTTGACAGGTCAAGACCAAACAGAAGTAAGTGGGCAAGAGCTATTTCAAGCTTTAGCCAATTATACAGTACCTAGAATGAGGCCTCCTGGGTCTGGTGCAACTTCAGACTTTGAAGCTAATTTATTTTCAACAGCAACCATAGGATTAGGCAAATCAAAAGAATCTAACGAATTGTTGGTTGCAACAATGATTCAGCAAGCAAAAAGAGAGCAAAAATTATTAAAAGAAAAAGAAAAATATTTTTTAAAAAACAAAGGTAACACAGTTGGTTTTGAACAATATCTAGAAGAAAATAATTTAGTACCTCCCTTGTACCAACAGATTAATTTACAAAGCCAAGACATTGGTGAATTTTATGACAAAGGATTAATTAGAAACGGTGAAGCTTATATTGATATGACAGATCCAAATTTTCCAAAACTCACAGTCTTTAGAATAGCGGATTTTGACTAATGGCAAACTATAAAGGAAAAAAATACACACCAAATAAATCTGTAGTAGATAGATCTAAAATAGGTGGATTTAAAGATATTGTAAGATCTGCACTAGGACAAGGCTTGGCTTTTGGTTTCGGAGACGAGGTTGAAGCTTTTACAAGATCGTTAGCCAGCAATAAAGATTACGATGATATAGTTGAAGAAATCCGTGCAGAAATTGAATTATTTAGAAAAGAAAAACCAGCTTTAGCTTATGGCTCTGAAATAGCTGGCGGTGTTCTTACTGGTGGTTTAGGAGTTGGAAGAACGGCATTAGGAACAGCAGGAAGAAGTGCTTTAACTGGCGGAGCTTATGGCGTGGGTATGGCAGAAGGTCCAGTTGAAGAAAGACTAAAATCAGGTGCTGTTAGCGCAGGTTTATCTGGTATAGCTGGCCCTGTTTTACAAAAAGTATTACCAACAAAAACAGAACAGGCTAAAAAACTAATGGATGAAGGTGTTGAGCTTACTCCAGGTCAAGCTATGGGCGGTGCAGAAGGAAGTGTTATAGGAAAAGGTTTACAAAGATTAGAAGAAACTGCTACATCTATACCAATGCTAGGAACTGGTGAGGCTTTACAAAGATCAAAAGAGACTTTTAATATGGCTGTTTATAATAGAGCGTTAGATAAAATTGGTTATCAAATGCCTAAAAATATAAACATAGATGACGCACCAAAAGTTTTTCAAAAAACCATATTAGATAGATTGAATCAAACCGTTTCTACTTTAAAGGTTAAAAACATTCCAGAGTTACAACAAAATATTAATAATGTTTTACTGGATAGCACATTAACAAAACCAGAAATCAAAGCAATAAACAACAAATTAAATAAAATGATTTTTGAAAAAAGTAAAAGAAAAACTGTTAGCGGCCAATTAGCTGGTAAAGATCTACAAAAAGCAGATTCATATTTAAACAAACAAGCCAGGAATTATTCTACAAGCACAGACGCAGCACAAAGAGAGATAGGCGATGTATATTCTGATATCTATAGTGTTTTCTCAGACCATTTAATAAAAAATAATCCGCAATCAATAGTAAAGAATTATAAAAATGCAAAAAATGCTTATGCTGATTTATTAACAATATCAAAAGCTGGCACAGTTGCAGCTGGAGATTCTGTATTTACACCAAAACAATTATTAAGACAGTCCAGGGCATTAGATCCAACATCTGCAAAAAGAAAAAGCTTTATTGGTGAAGGAAGATTACAAGATATTGGAAGGCTTGGCGAAGATGTTATTGGTAAAGGTGTTCCAGAATCAGGAACAACAGGAAGAATGTTGACAGCCTCAGCCGCGCTCGGCGGTCTTGGTGCTGTAGATCCATTATCCGCTGCAATTGCAAGCATGACTCTTGGTAGTTATCAAAGCCCGATATCACAAAAATTATTATTAGAATCTTTAAGCGCAGGTTCACAAGCAGCACAAAGAGCTGCTCCTTTAGTAACTACTGAACTTGCAAATCCATTAATAAAATAACCTCATGGCTCGCCAATCAGAAAGAGTTGGCCGATCTGGAGAATATTTAGTAGCCTCGGTGCTTTCTACCCTTTCTGATACTGTTACCGTGATGCCACATGGTTCTAAAGCCGACATCATCTTTGAGGTTGGCCAAACTCTTTACAAGTGCCAGGTCAAAACACAAAAGCAAATAGAGAAAGCTAGAAAGAGTTGGAGGTTTGATCTTAGATGTGGATCTCATTCTAGGAATAGGTTTTATAATAAAGGTGATATAGATGTGTATGCCTTGGTTGCATTAAATTGTCAGAAGGTAATGTTTTTCTTTCCAGATGGGAGCAAGCAAATATCTGTTAGAGACAAAGATATCCAAGCGATTGACTCGCTAAAAAATGTAGAAGATCTATTTAAAGAGCTTCAATGTCAACAGACACCATAGGATCTTCGTAATGCTCAACAGAGTTCATACCTAAAGATATTAGATACTCAGCTACCTTGTGTGGTTCTTTCTGCTCGCTCTTACAAAAATCCTTAAACTTTTTAGCAAGATGTTTGTTTACATATATTGGTTTTCTTCCGTTTCTTTCTTTAAGAATCGGATCGTCAAACTCATATAAGTTCATAGTTACCTCATTAATCAAGAGAAACTTCTACAGAATATTTACCAATGTCATTACCCTTAGAATCTACACCATGTACCATTTGTAACTCAAGATCTATAAAGTGTTTAGCTTTTAGCAAGTCAGTCACTCTATCACTCTTCTCGCCTTTACTTCTGGTTATGTACTTAAGACAACTACCAAGGTTGTATGACAAATTGTTAGCGTATATATAATCTATAGGCTGTATTCTGGATTGCTTGTAATGCGTTCCAGCTACTTGGTTATTAGTAGCAAGCTTGTCTATTGCTTGATCCCAATCCTTTTCATCTCCTGTGTTCATATGTGCATATACAGTTTTATTCATAAAATTTCTCCACTTTTTTATTATTATACTACTTGTAAATTAGTAATATTGGTATATTATAAACAAAAATATTAATAAAAGGGAAATTTATGGAAATATTAGAAAAGAATTTTGACATATCAAACACCATAGAAGTTGACGAACTCGCAGACAGGTGGGGAGTTAGCAAGAAAACAATTGATAATAGAAGGTATAGAGGACAAGGTCCTAGCTATTTCAAGATTGGTGGCAAGATTAAATATGATCTTGATGATGTGAAAAGAATGGAACAAGACTCTTATATTTCTGTAAATGGCACACGCTAAGTTAAGTCCGTCATCTGCAAAGATATGGATGGCATGTCCAGGTATGCCACAATTACTTGCAAGTACAAACGTAGAATACAAGGTAGGTATACCCGCTGCTACTGGTACATTAATTCACGAAATGGTAGAGACACTACTTAAAGGTAGGTTGAATAACTTAACCATAGAAGAATATTATCTAGGTACTACACATCATGTAGAAGACTTTGACATCACAGTTGACCAAGACATGATTGATTGTGCTAATGATTATGTAGACTATATAGATCAAAGAGTACAAGAGCTAGACATCAAAAGACCTTTGATTGAAGAGAAGGTTAACATGCCAGAGATACATACAGATCTATGGGGAACAGCAGATGCTATTCTTATTGGTAAAGACACCATAGAAATAATAGATTTAAAGACAGGTAAGTGGGCGGTTGAAGCAGACAACCCACAAATGCGTATCTATGCACTAGGTGCATTATCAAGATACGGAGACGATTGCACAGTTCAAATGACCATTGTACAGCCAAGAGGTTGGCACAAAGATGGTCCTATTAGATCATATTCCATATCAGCTATTAACTTAGTTGATTGGGCTTATGAAACTTTGAAGCCAGCAGCTGATGCTTGCTATGAAGAAATACCCACATATAACTATAGTAAAGACGGATGCCGTTGGTGTAATGCTAAAGACGTATGTGATACTTATAAACAAAACCAAAAGGGAGACTAAAATGGTAGAAGAAAATACAAATCCAACCTTCAGCTTTGAAGATGGTGGTACAGAGTATAGTTTTGATGATCTAAATGATGAGCAAAAGCTATCCTATAATAAATTAGCAGTCGTTGAAAAACAAAAGAATGATTTTGTTGCCAACGCTAATTTTGAAGTAGAGAAGTTAGACATACTAAGAGCTGAATATTCTAAGAGATTAAAAGACTCTATAGAAAGCGAACCTGTAATAGAGGTGGCTGAGTGAGTCTAGCTAATATAAGAAAGAAGGCAAAACTAAAACCACCAATCATGGTCATCTATGGACCTGGTGGTATTGGTAAGACAACCTTTGGCGCGACTATGAATAAACCAATTATAGTACAAGCTGAAGATGGTATCGGTAAGATTGAATGTCCACATTTTCCTGTGGCTAAATCTTATAACGAGTTTGTTGGTAATCTTAAAGCATTAATAGATGATGAGTCTGAATTTAAAACTGTCGTTATAGATAGTTTGGATTGGTTAGAAACATTAATGCACGAACATGTTTGTGAAAAGAATGGGTGGCCAGATATATCTGCACCAGCCTACGGAAAAGGTTACAGCGCTTGCATAGAGGTATGGAAGGAGTACTTAACCTTATTAAACCAATTAAGAGATAAAAGTTTTACTATCTTACAAATTGCACACAATGAAGTTAGAAGGTATGAAGATCCATCTAGCGAACCGCATGACAGACATCAAATCAAGTTGCACAGAAAAGCAGCTGACTTGGTGATAGAACACAGCGACGCGGTATTCTTTGCTAATTACAAGATAGGTACTATCCAAGTAAAAGGCAAAGGCGGTGGCATGACTACTAAACTAAAACAAGGTGATAGAACTATCTTCACTCAAGAAACACCAGGCTTCCAAGCTAAGAACAGGTTTGGTCTGGATAATGAGATGCCTTTTGATTGGAAAGAAATCAGAGAGCAGATGTTGAGATGAACGAGATATTGCTATTAGAGTACAACGAGTATGATCCTGGTGAAGATCCACAGTATACAGACGGTTATTGTAACTACTGCGGGTCTGAAGAGGATGATTGCGTTGAATATAAATGTTGGATTTAAAAAAGGAGTAAATAATGGATTTAACAAATTATGATGTAAATACTGTCGGTGAAGGCAGAGGACAAGTAGAGCCAGGCAGACATGTTTTGCATTGGCAAGGTGAAGAAGAGGCGTTGATAGAAGGTAAGAACGGATGGCGCGGGTGCAAGATGTATTTTGAAGTGGGTGATTCTGGTATAAGAATTAGTCATGTCTTTTCTGTTGCGCATAACAACGCTGCTGTGGTTGATAAAGGCATTAAGTCAATGCTACTTATGGCGCAAGCTATGGGTATTAAAGAACCACCAAAAGATACTTCTACTGCATTTATGGGTAAGAGCGTATCTGCTGAACTAATAAAAGGTGATACAGGATATCTTGAAATTGATGAAAAGTTTGGTGAGACTTGGCAATCAACTAATGCAAAGCCAAAAGTTGTTAGTGAGAAGCCAATACAAGCTGGCCCATCAGAGGCAGACTTAGCAGCAGTAGGATCTACTACTGACGATGAAGCACCATTTTAATTTTGATGGTAATAAAAGGCCTACGCTGTGCGCTTATTGTAAGCGTCCAGCAGGCCCGTTTTTAAAACAAGACGGAGAACATTGGCTTGGAGCGTGCTGTATGGATCATTTAAAAAAGATTGGTGAAGGTTTGAGACTGCCAAACAAAGCACAATTAAATGATGATGGGATTGAATACTCAATAGCACAAACCAAAAATTTATATTTAGATCTAACACTTAAAGAAGAAGACAAACCATTACATAAATGGGAAAGGGATAACAGAAAGAAAGTTTTTACTTCTATCGTTAGAGAATATCTAAACTGGGCGAACG
>Ga0316204_10004148_pt1 | contig 26818 bp, 30 predicted proteins | sample 6monrhotite_MG_2_FD_205661 | JGI IMG/M metagenome (GOLD analysis project Ga0316204, IMG submission 205661) | Microbial mat bacterial communities from mineral coupon in-situ incubated in ocean water Damariscotta River, Maine, United States -... | ecosystem: Environmental > Aquatic > Marine >...
CCACCAACGGAAAGCAGATATCATGGCCAAACGCAGGCAGCTTTATGAAGGCAAGGCAAAGGTGATCTTCGAAGGTCCCGAGCCCGGCACCGTGGTCCAGTACTTCAAGGACGACGCCACCGCTTTCAACAACAAAAAGCAAGGCACCATCACCGGCAAAGGTGTGTTGAATAACCGCATTTCCGAATACTTGATGACCAAGATAGCGGACATCGGCATCCCCACCCATTTTGTGCGTCGCCTCAACATGCGCGAGCAATTGGTGCGTGAAGTCGAAATTATCCCCATCGAGGTGGTGGTGCGCAACATCGTCGCCGGTTCGCTGGCCAAGCGCTTCGACATGCCCGAAGGCACGCCGCTGCCGCGCTCCATCGTCGAGTACTATTATAAGTCCGACCCGCTGGACGATCCGATGATTTCCGAAGAACACATCACCGCGTTCGGCTGGGCCACCCCGCCCGACATGGACGAAATCATGTCCATGTCGTTGCGCATCAACGATTTCCTCACCGGCCTGTTTTTGGGCATCGGCATTCGTTTGGTGGACTTCAAGCTGGAATTCGGTCGGGTTTGGGAAGATGAGCAGATGCGCATCATCCTCGCCGATGAAATCAGCCCCGACAATTGCCGCTTGTGGGATATGAAAACCAACGAGAAGCTGGACAAAGACCGCTTCCGCCGCGATCTGGGCAATGTCGAAGAGGCTTACCAGGAAGTGGCGCGGCGTCTCGGCATTTTGCCGGAATCGGGCCCCGGCGATATGGCCGGACCGGACACGCTGCAATAAATTCAGACGCGCTGGGCCGGGCCACCTTGAAAAAGGGGTCCGGCCTAAAGCCTTTCAAAACCGAGAGAGCACCCATGAAAGCCAAAGTTCACGTCACCTTGAAAAACGGCGTCCTCGATCCCCAGGGCAAGGCCATCGAACACACCCTCGCCTCGTTGGGCTTTGGTGGCGTCAATGAAGCGCGCCAAGGCAAGTTCATCGAATTGGAGTTGGCCGAAACGGACGCGGACAAAGCCCGCGCCCAGGTGGACGAGATGTGCAAAAAGCTGCTCGCCAACACGGTTATCGAGAACTACACCATCGACATCGAAGGCTGAGCCCCATGAAAGCCTGCGTCATTGTATTTCCCGCTTCCAACTGCGACCGCGATATGAAGGTTGCGCTGGAGCAATCCATCGGTTCCCCCGTCGATATGGTCTGGCACCGCGAGACCGATTTGTCCGGCTACGACCTGGTCACCATCCCGGGCGGCTTTTCCTACGGCGATTACCTGCGCTGCGGCGCCATGGCGGCGCGTTCGCCGATCATGGCCGAGGTGGTCAAGCACGCAAACCGCGGCGCGCCGGTTATGGGTGTGTGCAACGGCTTTCAGGTGCTGTGCGAAAGCGGCTTGTTGCCGGGCGTTTTGATGCGCAACGCCGACCTGAAGTTTATCTGCAAAGACGTTCAGTTGAAGGTCGAACGCAACGACACAATCTTCACCAGCGGATACGACGCGGGCGCGGTGGTCAATTATCCGGTCGCCCACCATGACGGCAACTACTTCACCGACGCGCAAACGCTCAAATCCATCGAAGGCAACGGCCAAGTGGCGTTTCGCTACGTCGACAATCCCAACGGATCGATCAACGACATCGCTGGCGTGCTCAATGAGGCTGGCAACGTGCTGGGCCTGATGCCGCACCCCGAACGTCTGGTCGATCCATTGCTGGGCGGTACCGATGGCAAGCCGATGTTCGACGGCCTGATCCAAAGCCTTGCGGCGTAACGGGGAGATATAGACATGAGCACCATCACCCCCGAAATCGTTGCCGAGCACGGCTTGTCCGAAGATGAGTACCAAATGGTCCTCGAGATCATGGGCCGCGAACCGAACATCAACGAGCTGGGCATCTTTTCCGTTATGTGGTCGGAGCACTGTTCGTACAAATCGTCGAAAAAGTGGCTCAAGACCCTGCCGACCAAAGCACCATGGGTGATCTGCGGTCCGGGCGAAAATGCTGGCATCATCGACATCGGTGACGACGACGCGATCATCTTCAAGATGGAAAGCCACAATCACCCCAGCTACATCGAACCCTATCAAGGTGCGGCGACTGGCGTGGGCGGCATCATGCGCGACGTGTTCACCATGGGCGCGCGCCCCATCGCCAACTTGAACGCACTGCGCTTCGGCGTACCGGAACACCCCAAGACTCGTCACCTTGTCCACGGTGTAGTCGAAGGCATCGGCGGTTACGGCAACTGCATGGGCGTGCCCACCGTGGGCGGCGAAGTCGAGTTCGACACCAGCTACGACGGCAACATCTTGGTCAACGCCATGTGCGTCGGCTTGGCGGATGCGAAAAACATCTTCTATTGCGCTGCCGCGGGCATCGGCAATTCGGTCGTTTATGTCGGTTCCAAGACCGGGCGCGACGGCATCCACGGCGCGACCATGGCGTCAACCGAGTTCACCGCCGACACCGAAGAAAAACGCCCCACCGTGCAAGTCGGCGATCCGTTCACCGAAAAGCTATTGTTAGAAGCGTGCCTGGAATTGATGCAGACCGACGCCATCGTCGCCATTCAAGACATGGGCGCCGCGGGTTTGACCTCGTCGTCGTTCGAAATGGCGTCCAGCGGCGGTGTCGGCATCGACATGAACCTGGACAACGTGCCCCAGCGCGAAGCCAACATGACGCCTTATGAGATGATGTTGTCCGAATCTCAAGAACGCATGTTGATGGTGCTCAAGCCCGGCAAGGAAGAGATGGCGCAAGCGATCTTTGAAAAGTGGGAACTGGACTTCGCGATCATCGGCGAAATCACCGACACCGGTCGCATGCGCCTGTTCCACAAAGGCAAACAGGTCGCCGACCTGCCGATCGATCCGCTGGCCGAAGCCAGCCCCGAATATGATCGTCCGCACGTGCCCACGCCTAAGCGTCCCGATATCAAGCCCGAAGACGTGGCCGCGCCGACAGACATGATGGCGACCATCAAGACCTTGGTCGGCACGCCGAACGGCTGTTCCAAACGTTGGGTGTGGGAACAGTACGACCACATGGTGATGGGCGACACCACGGGGCTGGGCCGTCCCGGCGGCGACGCTGCGATGGTGCGCATCCACGGCTCGAACAAAGCCGTGGCAATGTCATCCGACGTCACCCCGCGTTACGTGTTTGCCGACCCCATTGAGGGCGGTCGCCAAGCGGTGGCGGAAACCTACCGCAACATCACCGCCACCGGTGCGCTGCCGTTGGCGATCACCGACAACATGAACTTCGGCAACCCCCAGCGCCCGGAAATCATGGGCCAGTTTGTGGGCGCGGTTCAAGGCATCGGCGAAGCGTGCATCGCGCTCGACTATCCGGTGGTGTCGGGCAATGTGTCACTGTACAACGAAACCAACGGCCAAGGCATCTTGCCAACCCCCACCATCGGCGGCGTCGGCGTCATCCAAGACGTCAACTCAGCCGTCGGCATGGGCTTTGTGGCTGAAGATGAGGCCATCGTCCTGATCGGCGAAACCGCTGGTCATATGGGTGCAAGCCAATATCTGGCCGAAATCGAAAACCGCAAAGAAGGCCCCGCCCCGCACGTCGATCTGGCGGCGGAACGCAAAAACGGCGATTTCGTGCGCGGTCAAATCCTTGGCGGCGCGATCACCGCCTGCCATGACCTGTCCGACGGCGGCCTGGGCGTCGCCCTTGCCGAAATGGCGATAAAATCGAGCCTTGGCGCGACGGTTGACGATCAAAGCGGCGTGCTTCCTTTGCACGCCTGGCTGTTCGGCGAAGACCAAGCCCGCTATCTGGCGACAACCCGCGACGCGGATGCGCTTTTGGCCGCTGCGGCCAGCGCTGGCGTGGTTGCCAGCAATATTGGCTCGGTACAAAGTGAAGCCTTGACCATTGCAAACGCAGGAACCATATCCGTAAGCGAATTGGCCGAGGCCCACGAAGCCTGGATGCCGGACTACATGGCCCACCCGGACTACGAATAATAGGCCCGGTTTACTTTAAGAGGAGATACCCCCATGGCGATGGAAGCCGCTGAGATCGAACGCCTGATCAAAGAAGGCCTGCCCGATGCCGAGGTCCACATCGAAGACCTGCGCGGCGATGGCGATCATTATGCCGCACGCGTTGTGTCCAAAGCCTTCATCGGCAAGTCTCGCGTGCAACAGCACCAAATGGTTTACGCCGCGTTGAAAGGCAGCATGGACCAGGCCCTGCATGCGTTGGGCCTTCAGACCTCCGCCCCCGAAGACGCTTAAGCGCCACAAAAAGGATTTATGAAAAAATGAGTGACAATCCCGTATTCGACCGCATTAAAGACGAAGTCAACGCCACCGACGTGGTGTTGTTCATGAAGGGCAACCCGATGTTCCCGCAATGCGGCTTTTCCGCCGCAGTCGTCGGCGCGCTGAGCACCATGCAAGTGAAATTCAAAGGCGTCGATGTGCTTCAAGACATGGAAATCCGCGAAGGCATCAAAGCCTATTCCAGCTGGCCGACCATTCCCCAGCTGTACGTCAAAGGCGAATTCGTCGGCGGCTGTGACATCGTCAAAGAAATGTATGAAACTGGCGAGCTGCAAAAACTGTTCGACGACAACGGCATCGCTTACCAAGCTGCATAAGTCTGCGCTAATCAGCCCTCATGCACTAAAGGCCGCTCCCTTGGGGGCGGCCTTTTTTACACCGATGCAGGCGCTTCGTCGTAATAGTCGATACTTTGCAAATAGCTTTTGAAACTCATATCCGACTTGATGAAAATCACCAGCAGGAGCCCCGCAACCTCACGCAGCAGCGCCTCCAGATCGACACCGTCGCGGCACGTGTCCAAAAGCTGATCGAGCCGCACCAGACCGCCAAGGTGCTCTTTCCGTTCCCCTTGTATGTCGGGGTAGCCCAGTTCCTGCATGATCGCTTCTTCTTCGCCGATATGGTGAACGAGCGTGTCCTTGAGGTCGTTGAGGACCTCATTAAATGCCTCCAGCGTGGCGGAGGCTTCAACCATATCAACGCACCGATTTACGATTCCAATGAGCTTGACGTGCCCGGCATCGATTTGCCCGTGCCCGACCTTTAGGGACTCATTCAATATTAGTTGATCCATCGCCCCCAGCCGCCCATCCCATGTTTCCTTATCCAGTGCGAATGTACCTAAAACCCACAAGTTGAACAATTATTTTTTGTATAATATAAAGGCAAAAAAGGCCGCCCCGTAAGGAGCGGCCTTTTGCATTGAGTGCTGGTTTCGTTCGCGTTTAACGCGAATAGAATTCGATAACCAGGTTCGGTTCCATTTGAACCGGGTACGGCACGTCTTCCAACTTCGGCACGCGCACGAAAGAGCCTTTGCCCTTTTTCGCATCGACGTCCATGTAGTCAGGGATTTCGCGCTCTGACGAGTTCAGGGCTTCGATGACCATCGGGATCACTTCGGAACCGTTCTTGATCTCGACCACGTCGCCTTCCTTGACCATGTAGGACGGAATGTTGACGCGCTTGCCGTTGACCATGACATGGCCGTGGTTGACGAACTGGCGGGACGCGAACACGGTCGGCACGAACTTCATGCGGTAGACCACGGCGTCCAAACGGCTTTCCAAAATACCGATCAGGTTCTCGGACGTATCGCCTTTACGACGCACGGCTTCGGCGTAGTATTTGCGGAACTGCTTTTCGGAGATGTTGCCGTAGTAGCCCTTAAGCTTCTGTTTGGCCATCAACTGGGTGCCGTAATCGGTCGGCTTGGAGCGACGACGACCGTGCTGGCCGGGGCCGTACTCACGGTTGTTGACCGGAGACTTGGGGCGACCCCAAAGGTTCACGCCCAAACGGCGGTTAATCTTGTATTTCGAGCGAATACGCTTCGACATGGTAAATCTACCTTATTTTTCAGTACGTTGTTTGTTGTCCCAGTAGTCCCATACGGTCCCCGATTCTGGGGTGTAAGGGCGGGAAGACTGCCAACAAAGGGCACCATCCACATTCCCGGAAAGCTCTAGAGCGCGCACTATACGCACAAAAGCGCTGGGCGCAAGGGGTTTCACGCCATATTAGGCTGGTTTGACAGGGTGCGAAAGAACGCCCTACAGCTCCAGTTCGCTATCCCAATACAGATAATCGAGCCAGCTGTGGTGCATATCCGAGGGCGGCAGGCGTCGCGCCACCTGATTGAGCCTGCGCACCGACGGTTCCAGGGCATCTTGGATCAGCGGCATGCCGGCTTCTTCGGGGGTGTGATTGGCCTTTTTCAGGTTGCACGGCGAGCATGCCGCGACAACGTTTGACCATTCCGTCAAACCACCGCGCGAACGCGGCATGACGTGATCGAACGTCAGGTCGCGTGCGGGGAACATATCGCCGCAGTACTGACAGGTAAAATCGTCGCGCAGGTAGATGTTGTAGCGGGTAAACGCGGGGCGACCGTTAAAGGTGACGTAGCGTTTCAACGCCACCACCGACGGCACCTTGAATTCGATACTCGGCGAGTGCACCACCTTGTCATAGCTTTCGACCAGATTGACCCGATCCAAAAACAATGCCGAGACCGCATCCTTCCACGACCACAGCGACAGTGGGTGGTACGACAAAGGCCGGTAGTCGGCGTTGAGCACCAAGGTCTGCAAACCGCTCATCGCATAGCCTCCTCCCGGTATTTAGCCACAAAAAAGCCCGCGAAAGAGCGGGCGATGGGTCGTTCAGGGCTTGTCGTCATCGACCGGACATGAGCGTTCGACGCTGGCAACATGGTCTTTGGCGATATGGTCTGTGATGAGCAAAGGATCAAGTTCACAAAACGTCTCCCAGTGCGTTCGGTAAAGATACCCTATATGGTTTCAGTTACCAAAAGTTTACACCAGATGCAGTTTTCCGCCCACTGCCTTTTCAACCCTCACGATCGTCTTGTTGGGCTGGGTCATGGTCCTGACCTTCGCCCTCATCTTGCAAAACGCCTTCTAAGACCAAAGGATAGATGGTTCGGGGCGGGATCATATGGGTCAACGTGGCGATGCCGACCAGCACCAAACAACCCGGCAAAATGGGTACGAATAGAAAGCTCCACCCCGGATCGGACAAGAATATTACCACCGGGTCGGCGCCTGCGGGCGGATGGGTGACCCGCAACATCGCCATCACCGCGATCACCACGCCAACGGCCAGCGAGATCGCCCACCATTCCGGTGGCAAAACACCGCGCAAGGCAATGGACACTGTGCTCGCAACCAGATGGCCGCCAATCACGTTCATGGGCTGAGACAATGGACTTTTGGGCACCGAAAACAACAACACGCACGTCGCACCGAACGGCGCGATCAAAAACGGCACATGGCTCAATTCACCAAACAACCCGACCACGCCCAACCCAACAGCCGCGCCGAGACCGGCTTTCAGCCAGCACAACGTGGCGTTACCGGGTTGGTGACGATGCATAAAACGTCTCACCATGCCACAGCCTTTAAATCTGTTTCCCACTTCAGGAATAAAACGGTCGGCTTAAAAAGGCAATTGCCTTGCACTGACTTGGCTTTGCTTTCATTTTGGGGGCATGAGCGAAGTTCAAACTCACAACCGACCGGACCGGGCACCTATGGTGACCCGATTCGCCCCAAGCCCCACGGGTTTTCTCCACCTGGGCCATGCGTATGCGGCGCTGTTCGCCTACCACGCCGCCAAAGACGGAAATGGGGCTGGCGAAGGGCGCTTTTTGCTACGCATCGAAGATATCGACACCGGACGTTGCCGCCCTGAATTCGAAGACGCAATCTATGAGGATCTTGCCTGGTTGGGATTGGAGTGGGAACAGCCTGTGCGCCGCCAATCGGACGATTTGGCGGATTTTGAAAGCGCGCTGGATCGCCTGAACCGTATGGGCGTTTTGTATCCATGCTTTTGCACCCGCAGTGACATCAAGGCCGAAATTAACGCGGCTGGCGGCGCACCGCACCTTGTCCTGAGCGGACCAGACGGCCCTATTTATCCCGGCACGTGCCGAAAGCTAACCGATTCGCAGCGCAAGGCCCGCGCCGATGACGGCACGGTCTTCGCCCTGCGCCTCGACATGGCACGCGCGATAAAAACCGCCGGGCCGCTTCATTGGACGGATGCGGGAAAGGGGCGTGTGACAGCTGCCCCCGAAATTTTCGGCGATGTGGTGTTGGCGCGCAAAGACATCCCGACCAGCTACCACCTTTCGGTGACCATTGACGATCACCTGCAAGGTGTGAGCTTGGTGACGCGGGGTGAAGACCTGTTCCCCGCCACGCACATCCACCGCTTGCTGCAAAAACTGCTCGGTTTGAACACGCCAACCTACCATCATCACGGTTTATTGGTTGGTGCAGACGGTCAGCGCCTGGCTAAACGCAACAAGGCAGAAACCATCCGCGATTTGCGCATAAATGGTTGCAGCCCATCGGATGTTCGGCGTATGGCGGGTTTCCTCTAACGCCCTGAAGTGATCTAAATTCGCCCACATTGTGGAATTTATGCAGAATCGGCTTGCGATCACAGGGGCTTTACCCTTTATATAAGGCAGGGGCGTTACAAATTAATGGTCTTTGCCAGAAGGCCGTGCTTCGTGGTTTGGAAAGATACTTATCATTTTTCCTTGCCGTTTTGATCCTAGGGAACTCCTGGAAAGAAGATTCTAAAACAATGAAAACCTGTCTCATTGTAGATGATTCCAAGGTCATTCGTATGGTCGCCCGCAAGATTTTGCAGGAACTGGAATTCGCAACCGAGGAAGCCGCCGACGGCCAGTTGGCATTGGATGCCTGTCTGGCGAAAATGCCTGAGGCTATTCTGCTCGATTGGAATATGCCGGTTATGGATGGCATCACCTTTCTCCGTGAATTGCGCAAAGTCCCCGGTGGCGACAAGCCCATCGTGGTCTTCTGCACGACGGAAAATGACCTTGATCATATCCAAGAAGCCATGACCGCTGGTGCGAACGAATACATCATGAAACCGTTCGATTCCGACATCATTCAGGCCAAGTTCCAGCAAGTGGGCTTGATCTAACAGCCTGCCACGGAGTATTCGACGTGAGCCCCGAAGATTTTGAGTTCATCAGCTCGCTGATCAGAAGTCGTTCCGGCCTTGTGCTGACGCCTGATAAAGCGTACCTGCTGGAAAGTCGTCTGATGCCTGTCGCGCGAAAGCACGGCTTGAAAGGTCTTGACGACCTGATCAGTCAGCTGCGCACACGCAAAGAAGAAGCGCTGATCGTTGAAGTCACCGAAGCGATGACGACCAACGAATCGTTTTTCTTTCGCGATGTTAAACCGTTTGATTTGCTCCGCGATGAGGTGTTGCCGCCGATTCTTGAAAAACGCCAGGCGCAAAAGCATCTTCGCATCTGGTGCGCAGCCGCTTCGTCCGGTCAAGAGCCCTATTCCATCGCGATTATCTTAAAAGAACTGGGTGTCAAACTGGCGGGCTGGAAAATTGACATCGTGGGTACCGACATTTCCCATGATATCCTCAAAAAAGCCTCTACCGGCATGTATTCGCAATTTGAAGTTCAGCGCGGCATGCCGATCCAGCTGCTGCTGAAATACTTCGACAAAAAAGACGAAACATGGGAAATCAAGCCCGATATCAAAAACATGGTTCAGTACAAATACTGGAACCTGCTTGATGGCCTGAAGCAGCTTGGTGGCTTTGACATCGTGTTTTGCCGCAACGTATTGATTTATTTCGATGCAGAAACCAAGGGCAAAGTTTTGGGAAATATCTCCGAATTGATGCCAAAAGACGGCATGCTTTTCTTAGGCGGTGCAGAAACCGTTTTGGGTGTGACCGATAAATTCAAGCCTGTCCAAGGACAGAGGGGTGTCTACGCCCTATCCTAGGGGCGTGGAAACAATTGATGCATAGAGAATGAGTGCCATGTCCGACGACAAAAAATACCGTCTTGTGACCCGTGCAGACTTCGATGGCGTTGTCGCAGGGGGCCTGCTGATTGAATTGGGCCTCATTGATGACGTGGTGTTTGCCGAACCCAAAGCCATGCAAGATGGCTTGGTGCAAATCACCCCGAACGACATCACCACCAACCTACCCTACGTGGAAGGCGTGCATCTGTGCTTTGACCACCACATCAGTGAAACAGAACGCGTTGGCAAGCGTGACAACCACATTATCGAAGCCGACGCACCGTCTGCGGCCCGCGTGGTTTACAATTACTTTGGTGGTAAAGATAAATTCACGGCCATTCCCGATGACCTGATGGAAGCCGTGGACCGGGCCGATAGCGCGCAGTTTACGGAAGAGGACATCCTCGCCCCGGAACCGTGGACGCTGTTGAACTTTATTCTCGACCCACGCACCGGGCTGTCTCGCTTTGAGCATTTTGAAATCAGCCACGAACAGCTGATGAAGGACATGATGGTCTACGTACGCCATCACCCGGTCGAAGAAATTCTCGCCATTCCCGATGTCGAAGAACGCACCCATCTGTATCTCGAGCACGAAGAAAAGTTCGAGTTGCAGCTGCGCGACTGCGCCAAGGTTCACAACAAAGTCGTGGTGGTGGATTTGCGCCATGAAGAAACCGTTTTCGCGGGAAATCGCTTCACCATTTACGCGATTTTCCCGGCGTGCAACGTCTCGATCCAGCTGACCGAGACCCCGAACGGCAAAAAAACCATCCTGGCGGTGGGCAAGTCGATCTTGAACCGCAGCAACAAGGTCAATATCGGCTCTGTGATGCTGGAATACGGCGGTGGCGGTCATGCCAACGCCGGCACCTGCCAGATCGAAACTGATCGCGCCGAAACTGTGCTTAAAGAACTGGTCAGCCGACTAAGCTAAAACTTAGCCTTTTGAGCAAAACCTATAAAAAAAGCGGAGCATCAAGCTCCGCTTTTTTTGTCCTAAAGGCCTGTATTACAGCGTGCCGTTGATCGTATAGGTCAGCAAACGCACCACTTGCTCAGGCGTTTCGGCGACGGCCAGTGCGGCACTGTCGACTTCTTTCAAAGGATGCGTCAATTCCGGGTCATGCAATGTGATGATCGGCGTGCCCAGTGCAGCAGCATATCCGGCGTCGAACGCAGCGTTCCATTGGCGGTATTTATCGCCGAAGCGCACCACGACGATATCTGCTTGTTCGAGCAAAACCCGTGTGCGCAATGCGTTGACCTTGGCGCCTTTGTGATCGGTCCAAAACGGCTTGTCTTCATCGCCAAGGATATCGACGCCGCATTGATCGGATGTGGCGTGGTCCGTGACGGGTGAAACGAATTCTACCGGAAGCTCAGCGTCGGCAGTCCCTTGGGCGATACGTTCGCGCCAATCTGTATGAATTTCGCCCGAAAGATAGATGGTCCAGATACGATCCGACATGATGGTCTCTCTATTTAAGTGTGGTGCGTCATTACGCCGTAATGACACAGATTTGGGGCTGCCCATGGCCCTTGTCAATCGCTCTCAGCTATGAGAGGCTTTGTCACTGATTGGGACAAAATGAGAACGAAATCTAGGCATGAAAATCAGCGTCAAAAAAGCTCAAAATGGGGTTTACGCGATTTCGCTCGATGACACCACCCACACGCTGACCACACGTGAACTGAAGGTGTTGCTGATGGAAGCCGTGAAGTCCCTCACCCCCGGTGCGATCTCAACCGTCAGCCCCGCCGAAGAAGCCCACGATCTGGCCGAACGCCTCAAGGCCGGAAACGACGCCGGGCTGCAAAAACTGATCATGAGCGTGACCGACGACGATATCCTGATCTTTCTCAAAAGCACCGAAAACGACACCGTGTTACACGCCAAGCTGTTCGACAACATGAGCGAGCGCAAACACAAAATGCTGTCTGAAGACCTGGAATACCGTTTCACCGACGGCATCGACGATGACCAACTGGGCGCAGCGGTGATCCGCTTGATTGAGGTCACCAACCAACTGCAAAACGACGGCGTTCTGGAAATCGGCGCCAGTTCTTAGCCCGTGCTGAGCCCGTACTGAGACACTGCATAACTGGGGGGGCCTAAACGCAAAAAAGCCAAGACCCCCAAAACAGACCACCCAAGAATAATCAAGGGTCGGTCAATCATGAGGGCCTTTTTTGGGGCTGCACCCCAAGCCGAAAGATCCGACCGGGAGCACAAGGAGAAACCGCGATTGAATGAAATCAGGCGGCTTCGGTGTCGTTGCTCGGTTTCGGCAATGCCGTCGACGCAACCGCCCTTTTCTTGTCTTTGGAAACTTTCACATACGCGCGCGCGCAGTGAGGTTCGCAATAGGGTTTGTCCTGGGTAGCGGGCTTACCACAAAAATGGAAATCCGGCGTGCCGGGTTCCCCTTCGGGCCAGCAGCACATGGCCGCCGTCAATTCTTCCAAACGCACCACATCGCCAGAGGGCTTGGACGAAGCCACCGGCGTCGGCGCCACAACCTTTTTCGGCTTTTTCGGCTGCGCGGTGCTGGCCGCGGATTGGCGGATCGGCGATTGGCGCTTTTTAAGGCCCAAACGGTGCACTTTGCCAACCACAGCGTTTTTGGTCACGCCGAGGCGGCGACCGATCTCGCTGGTGGGCAGGCCTTCTTCCCACAGGGCGATCAAAACCTTAATACGTTCAGGCGTCCATTCCACGGCACTCATCAATCTACTCCGATTATCTTTGGCTCAACCGTCTGCGGGCAGTTGCCCAACAGCGATCAGAGCCGAAACCTCTTGTTATTTGGGTCGCGGCTCAAATGCGCCGCTGAGGGCATAATAACAACATTGAGGAAGAATGCATCAGCCAAGACACAATATCTTGTGGATAAGTTCGCCACCTCGAGTTGCGAAGCCCGCATCCCTTCGCACGTGCAAAATAGGTATTCGCGCTGCACCTAGGCACCGCTATACTCACGCCCTAGAAAACCGCCGATGGGGAAAACGCGGCGCCGTTGAATAGTGGGCAGAGGATCTGGGGATATGAGCGACAAGCCGACCCTTACGCAATGGAACGAACTTGCGACGAAAGAATTAAAGGGCAAAACCCCCGATGAGCTGACCTGGCAAACCCCGGAAGGCATCGCGGTCAAACCGCTCTACACTGCCCAAGACCTTGAAGGTATCGAGCAGGTCAATTCCCTGCCCGGCCTTGATCCGTTCCTGCGGGGTCCCCGCGCGACCATGTACGCCGGTCGTCCCTGGACGATCCGCCAGTACGCCGGTTTTTCCACGGCTGAAGCTTCTAACAAGTTTTACCGCGACAACCTTAAAGCCGGTCAAAAGGGCCTGTCGGTGGCGTTCGACCTAGCCACCCATCGCGGCTACGATTCCGATCACCCGCGCGTCAGCGGCGATGTCGGCAAAGCAGGTGTGGCCATCGACAGCGTCGAAGACATGAAAATCTTGTTCGACGGCATTCCCTTGGATGAGATGAGCGTGTCGATGACCATGAACGGCGCGGTGCTGCCGGTACTGGCGGGCTATATCGTCGCAGCCGAAGAACAAGGCGTTGATCAATCCAAACTATCGGGCACCATCCAAAACGACATCCTAAAAGAGTTTATGGTGCGCAACACCTATATCTATCCGCCCGAACCCAGCATGCGGATCGTGTCCGACATCATCGGCTACACGTCCGAGCACATGCCGCGTTACAACTCGATTTCGATTTCCGGCTATCACATGCAAGAGGCTGGGGCGACATGCGTGCAGGAATTGGCCTACACCATCGCCGACGGGATCGAGTACGTGCGCACCGCCATTGCATCGGGCATGGACGTCGACAGCTTTGCGCCGCGCTTGTCGTTCTTTTTCGCCATCGGCATGAATTTCTTCATGGAAGTTGCCAAGCTGCGCGCCGCTCGGGTGTTGTGGGCGGAACTGATGGAACAGTTTAACCCCAAAGACTCACGCTCCAAAATGTTGCGCACCCATTGCCAGACGTCGGGCGTATCGCTGACGGCCAAAGATCCATACAACAACATCATCCGCACCACGGTCGAAGCCATGGCGGCGACGTTGGGTGGAACACAAAGTCTGCATACCAATTCGCTCGACGAAGCGCTCGCCCTGCCCACCCCCTTTTCAGCGCGGATCGCCCGCAACACTCAACTGGTGTTGCAAGAAGAAACCGGCATCACCAAGGTCGTTGATCCGCTGGCGGGTAGCTTTTATGTGGAAAGCCTCACCAACGCAGTTGCCGAGGAAGCCCGCAAGCTGATCAAAGAAGTCGAAGACGTCGGCGGCATGACCAAGGCCGTGCAGACGGGCCTGCCGAAAATGCGCATCGAAGAAGCCGCCGCGCGCAAACAAGCGCGCATCGACACCCTGGAAGAAGTTGTGGTCGGCGTGAACAAGTACACGCTGGACAAAGAAGACCCGATCGATTTGCTCGAAGTCGATAACTCAGCGGTGCGCGACGCGCAAATCAAACGCCTGAACGACATTCGCGCCAGCCGCGACCAAAATGCTGTTGATGGCGCGCTTGAAGCGCTGCGTGATGCGGCCAAAACCGGCGACGGAAACCTGCTTGATCTCGCCGTCAAAGCCACCCGCGTGCGCGCCACGGTGGGTGAAATTTCCGATGCCTTGGAAGCCGTCTACACCCGCTATCAAGCCACCACCCACACCATCACCGGCGTTTACGGTGCGGCGTTGAAAAATGACGACGCTTATGCCCAGGCTCATGACGAGGTCGAAGCCTTCGCCACTGAGCGTGGCCGCCGCCCGCGCATGTTGGTGGTGAAGATGGGCCAGGACGGCCATGATCGCGGCGCGAAAGTCATCTCCACCGCGTTCGCCGATTTGGGCTTCGAGGTTGATGTCGGGGCGCTGTTTCAAACCCCCGCCGAGGCTGCCCAAGAAGCGGTCGAAAATGACGTCCATGCTATCGGCGTGTCCACCCAAGCGGGCGGGCACAAAACCTTGGTGCCGGAATTGATCGCTGAGCTGAAAAAGCGCGAAGCCGACGACATCGTCATCATCGTCGGCGGCGTGGTGCCGGAACGTGATCACCCGTTCCTCAAACAAGCCGGCGTCGCCGCCGTGTTCGAACCCGGAACCCACATCCCCACCGCCGCGCGCGAAGTGCTCGACTGCATCAAGGCCACGCGCAAGACGGTGTAGAGCCACCGCCCCTCACCCGTAAAGCGGCACTTCACATCGAAGTGCCGCTTTACGTTTTAGGCCAACTTTTCACCCCCTTCTCCACCGTACGGCCGACCACGTATCCGCCAACGCCGAGTTTGAGTAGATCCCACATGTCGGGGGGGATTTCCGCCGCTGGAGTGTTAAAGATCGGTACGACGATGTAGTTGTTGGCGATGATCACGCCAAACAGCACCATCAGCAGCGGTCGCCAGTTACGTTGCAGCCAGCTTTCGCCCTGGGCTTCGGCGACGATGATGTTCGCCGCCGCTTCCAGCTCTTTCATGTTGCCAGACAGCGCCAACTCATTAAGCCGTGCCTTGATCTGGCTGGCTTGGTCTTTGTCTTCGACCGCCTTATCGACGACGCCGAGCAGGCCTGTTAACAACGGGCCGATGATTGCCGGAAACATCAAATTCTCCTTATCTGAAAACGTTATTCGACGTCGTTGTAAAACAGATGCCGACCGATTTCCGCAGATGCGGGGCGACCACGCGCCCACGGCGGATCAACGTCTTCGCTGTGGTAGTGGGTGGCGCCATTGGTCAGATCTTCAAGACACCCCGAGACCGCACGACGCGCGATGCGCAAGCAGGTGTCGAACACCCGGTGGCCGGGTTCGACTTGCTTGATCTTTTTGCGGTTGGGGTCGTTCGGATTCCAACACGAAAACTGCCACGACCTCAGACAGACTTTTTCAACGGTATTGCCCCACCAATAACCACCCCGGTCTTTCGCGCGTTTCACACGGTTTATGACGGTGCACGCCACGGCCTCTTTTCCGCGCACGCTTTCACCACGCGCCTCGCCATAAATTGTGCGCGCTAACACATCGACATCGCGTTTGCGTTGGCGCTGAAGATCGCTTTCCTTTTTCATCGATGCGGTAGCAATAAGATTATGCGGTTTGTTCATTTCACCCCCCCTGAGCGCGCTGTACGCGCGATGTCGAGCTTTTCTTCGATACGAATCAAATGTCCGGTAAGGCGTTCTTCAACGTCGCGCAGGTACGAGATGGAGGCATAGCTTTTCGCCACGTCCAACTTGTAGGCGTCGAGGTTTTCACGCAGGTGCGCTAGGCCGACTTCGGCGGCATGACGCACCTTGTCGATGTCATCTTGAACGGCATGGTGGTTGCGCCAGCCGATCCAAAACAGCCCCGCCAGTGCAGGCAGCTCCACGGCAGTGATCCACCAAATCAGATCCAGGCCCGATGCGGTTTGCATGTGGGTCTCCTTTTTTATGTTGTGTTTGCATAAGAAAAGCCCCCGCACTGAGGGGGGGCTTGTGAATGGCTATATTATTTTTTCAAAGCTCGAAGTGCGTCCTAGCCGCAAACGCTTGCCCACCGCCCGACCAACTTGGCCGTTTCGAACATTGCTGAGCGTTCGGGTTACGCGGCAGTCGTACAGGTTCCGCCAACAAGCACCCTGCTACGGCATCCAGCCCATCGTCCGGCGCTTTGGAAGCCGGACGCCATTCGCGCATTTCCGTGATGAACAGCGTTTCTCTGACGCGCTCGTGCACATGAATGCGCCCCGCCGCCAAAGGGGCATCGAAGGCTTCGAGAATGCGGCGGTCCTTGGCCACGCTGGAATATTTTTCCAACACAGCACAGACCACACCTTGATTTTCCAGTTCCCGTCGCAACAAGCCTGGAAGAAACTTACCGATCCCATTGGTTTCCAATGTCAGAGACGGCAGATGCAAGGCGCTGACGAAATCGACCGCATGGCGGCACAGCTGTTCGGCTTCAGAAACCTCACCTACAAGCGTCGGGTCATGGGTCATGTATTTGATACGGTGCAGCCAATAGCGACCGTCTTCGGACGTATAGACACACGCAACGACGGAACTGTCCCCACGCTCTGGGGCGCCGAAGCTCGGATCCCACCATGCACTCGCCGAGACCAGCTTTTGATCGCCGAGGCTGAGAACCGCCTCGCCGTTCATTTCCGTATACCTCAATTCATCCCCGTAAGGAATCAAGAGGTCCACGTCCAAACGCCCCTCGGCGATATCAACGGCCTCCAACAGCATTTGGCTGCGAAATTTGTTGGGGCCGGTGCGCCGGCGAATGGATTCAATTTTCTTTTTCGGGAACCGTTCCGGCCAACGTGAGCGTCCTTGGGCGTCATAGATGGGAATTTCCAATCGCTTGAAACCGTCCAGGTAAGGCTGGTCTTCGCCCGCGTCGCGCCGCGCGACCTTGGCGTAAATCGTATAAAAGGTGTGCGGCGTACCGACATAAAGCTGCAAGCCGCCAGGCACCAAGAGATAGTCGATCTCATCCAAACGTTCGCGCAGGTCTTCGCGTTTTTGCGCCGAGTCGGAGGTGTTGGGCACCTCCACATCATCGCAAATCACCACGTCGGCGCGAGAGCCTGTGATGTTCGCGACGATGCCTTTGGCAAGCATCGATGGGTCGCGCAGCTCACTGTCGCGATTGACGGTGAACTGATCCGACGCCCATTGATCTCGACTTTTGGGTTTAAGGCCTGCGCACACGGGATGGCGTTCGATGATGCGTTTTACGTTGCGCGTCATTTTCCGCGCCAACGATAAATCCGCCGCCAAAACCATGATGCGCAGGCTTGGGTTGCAAGCCAATAGCCAGGCACAAAAAAGGCCGACCAAAGTCGACTTGCCTGAGTTGCGAAAAGCCATCAAAAGCAATTCACGGTCGTTGCCGTTCCAGCTTTTTTCCAGCCACGCCGATATTGCCTTGTGGTGAGATGGGGTTGTTAAATTTTGGTCCTTATTCCAGATGGCAACGAATTCAGCGAAGTCCGGGGGAGGACCGTGTTCTTGCATTCATAGCCTCCTTAATCACTGTTGTGACACAGGCGGTGGAACGGCATATGCGTTCACGTGGGCAGGGTCTTTGAAAACACCTGAATATCCAAATAGCCCACACCAAGAACGGACTTAGCCAGCCCACCAATGAGCATTCCAATATCCATCGCACACCGCCTTTCACGATCCGGTTGTAACCATCGATAAACTTGCCCACCGTTCCGGCACCGGACTCGGTGTTGTATTAGGCTTTCCAATACGCGGCCAAGGCGGGAAAATTGCCGGCGTCTGGCAAGGCTTCGCGCACCCACATGTAATGCACCTGACACATCGCCACGCCATAGCCCAGGTTCCACGTCAGGTGTCGCGCATCGCCCGCCGCAGGGCCAAACAAGGCGGCTGGCGACCATAGGCTCAACTCAGTCAAGATCGGTGCGACCACCTCAGAGCGGAATTGTTCGACGTTCAGCATGTCAGTTTCCCACCTTTGTTGATTTCATGGCGTCCCAAACCAGCTTGGCGATCCCGCCGGTTGTGAGTGTGATCAACCTCAAAATGACAGTAGTTCCAACCTTTTCGGATAGGTGCCGAAATTGGAAAACCCAAGCCATGTTGGCTTGGAAATGACTAATTTCGTCAGCGTCCTCAGTGTCGATACCCAGGGCCGTGAACATCTTTTTTACCGTGGCCTCTGACACCTCTTCGGCAATGAGGTGGATATCGTCATTTTTGCCTTGAATGGGGGATCAATACCCTTTTCTGGTTAAACAGGCTCGACGGGCCACACGGGGTTTGCCGGATCGACAGTGTTGGCGGGGAGATCACGCAGGGCTTGGCGGTAGTCCATCCATGCTTGAGATACAGGCTTGTCTGGGAGTACACACCAATCACAAGCTGAGAGACGACGATCACGCTCTGCGCGTAGTGACTTCCAATTATCGGAATCACGTAAAGCCGCATGACCGTTAACATCAGGCGTAACAGTTTTATTCACCAAATCTGCAACAAGCCATTCGATAGGCTCCCCATAGTAAGACGTGTAAAATGATGTTGCGTAGCCAAGTTCAATAAGCTCAGTAACACGAGCTTGAGCTTCATCAATAGTTTCATGTAACGTACTCTTAGATACGAGACCTGTTACGGAGACTTTACTTACTGCGATGTAATTAGGCATGTTTCAATCCCCATACTGTGAAGCGCCCAGCGCTGATATTGCCTGTGTCAAACAACACTTGCACACGATCTGTGGTAATTACTGCCAAACGCCCGCCAAAGAATTGGCCACCAGAAAAGTCTGCACCAGTGTTTTCATTTACATGTGTACCATGCACATAACATAAGTTAGTTCCATCAAATCCACCGGAAATAAAACCAGTTACAGAGCAAGAGTCTGTACCAGTATTAACTGAACCAGCTATGTGGATATGCGCTCGTGTTGCGTGAGCCAAACCGATATATGCCGCACCAACATCTGTAGTTAAAGATAAGTGATAGCCATAGTCGCTTACGCCACTATCAAATCCACCGCTATCCCCAAAACGTAAAACTAGATGTGCGCCAGCAGAAATTGGAACAAAATCAGTACAAGCAAACGCATACATCGCGTATGTAGCATCAAGACCTGTGATATCGAGACTAGGATCATCTCCTGTTGAAGTCTTTGAAGCGATCACTGTCCAAGAACCGCCACCAGCCGCAGCAGCACTTGTCCACGCAGTCCCATTCGACGTTAGGATATTACCGGACGTACCAGGGGGAACTACGATAGTGTCAGCATTAAACGCTTGAACGTCCGCACCGATCACCGCGCCGTCTTTAAGCAGCTTGCCCGTGGCATCACTGAACATGGCGAGGCTACTGGCTGTTGCTGAAGCGGGGCCAATCACGTCACCAGCGCCATCACCATTGATACCATCAGTGCCTTTCTGTGCGATCAATTCCCACTTGGCAGCCGCAAGATCAGTCGAGAAGGTTCCAGAAGTGTGAGCCGTGAGGCAAATGTAAGAGCTACCGCCACTCTCCACGCTATCGTTTACAGCGTACACCGTCGCCGTAAGCCACGCCCCCTGCCATTGAGGTTGCCCGGTTGCACCTGTCGGCCCGAGCGCGCCTTGCGTGCCGGACAAGCGGATCGTCCAATCTGTGAAGATCCCAGAGCCGCCAATGTTGGTCGCCTGGAAAGTCAGGTCAGTGCCGCTGTAGGCCGTTGAATAGCCGTGCATGAAATTGCTGGGGTCGGCATCGGAGATGATCAGCATCCAGTTTCCGGCTTCAAAGAATTTGCCGGTCTGGGTGGTGAAGACATGAGAGCCCGTGCCGATGGCGATGGACGTTGTGCTTGTCCCCGCCGCGTTGGCATTCGCCGATGCCGATGCCGCTGATGCCGCCGCGTTGCTATCAGATGTTGCTGCCTGTCCTGCCGAGGTCGCCGCCGCAACAGAACTTGCGGAGGCACTGGTGGCATACGATTGCGCACTAGTGATTTCATCACTTGTTGGGCCGTTGACGAAACCGGACTCAGTGTCATTCCAGACAATGGACATATTGGCCACTGGTGTCGGCAAAGTCGTATCAACATTTTTGGACTCAGTGATCGACATCTGAAGCGATCGCGATTGATCGTCTGAAACTTGTTGTAGAGACGCGGTCAAATAGTCGAGTTCATCGTTGATGACCTTTGACCTAAACTCACCTGATTCTTGAAAATCACTGGTACGCTGAATGTTCAAACGGCGCGCCAAGGTTATGATCATTCCGCTCACCGGTGCGGTATCGAACGTCACCAAGCCACCGGCACTATCGCCGGCACCGGTAATGGTTAAGCCGGTGCTTTGCAGTGCAGCATCTGCATACACCTCTAAATCTACATTTTCGAATATGGGAAATGGATACGTAAACGCCGCTTGCACGCCGTCAGACGTATACTGAATACGCGGCGATATATCCCCAATTTTAATATGACTTGCCATGGGCTACTCCTTTTGGATCGTCGAAAAAAACCAGGGTTAATCCCAGTCTTTGAGTTGCTGCAAGGTGCTGTTATCGTCGAGCAGATTGTCTTCTGTGGCTTTGCGGTTGCTCTTTCTGGGGGTTAGGTAACTGGCTTGTGTCTGCGCAAAACTGTTTTCAAGGCTGCTGGATTTTGCAGCATATGCAGCCGCTTGATCGTTCAGCTCCTGGGTTGTTTTCGCGCGCATTCCATTCAGGACGGCGTCTGAAGACCCGCCTGCGGCCCCGACACCCTGAGATGCAAACCGTGCCCGTTGCGCAGCAGAAGCCTTAAGCAGTGCGTCTTGGTGATTTTTTGCATCCGCCGCTTGCTGACGCGCCAATTCGTTCATGCGCAATTGATAGTCTTGCGTTGCGCCGCCATCGCTTTTGGACTTGGCGTCCATCTTGGATTTCAATAATGTCGCGCCCGTAAGCGCAAGGCCGGTCGTACCGCCCATGAGATGTCTCCTTGAAATGGTGTGTTAAAAAACGACTTAACCGTTGAGGCTAATTTCGCTTGCGACAGACAGCAAAACAAACGGCAAAGGGGTATCTTGCTCAATGCGCCACAACGGTTCGATACCGCCATGCCGCCAGCCAAATGCGCGCACCGTTTTGTCCCCTGTGAAGGCCGGGGTACCTTGATCCCATTCCGCCTGACCGAAACGTTTGAACGCTATGTCTTGCAGGCCAGTGCCGACATCAAGGCGTAGCGCTGAGGTGTTGCGCACGCGAAAGGTAAAAGAGATTGGCCTGAGGTGACCGCCCTGACTGCTTGCTTTGACAGAAGCAATGGTGGGCGGCAACGGCTCGACAATGTGCGCGTAGGCCAAGCCAATTTCGACAGACGAAACTTCAACATCCAATGTGAGCGAACCTGAACTCACAACGAAATCACCCAACGGCGCGCCGTTTCCGACCACTTTTACGGTTCGACCTTCCAGGTGCGTCAGTCCGCTCCACGTAGCCTTTGGCGTAGCATCCGTTCCTTTAAGGCCCGCATCCACGTTATAGCCGTCGTCCAGCGCTTCGATAAAATAAGCACTTCCGCGTTTGACCAGGACATAGACTTCCGCACCCACCATGGCGACGGACAGGAATGTTCCGTCTGTGACCTGGCGCGACCAAGCCGTAACCTTTTCGCGCCGAAACAAAGTCAGTGACGCGATCGAGCCATCCGCCATCACGATGTGGAGATGACGTCGGGTCTTGTCGTAATCTTGGTCCAACGGCGTGTTAACCATGTGCCGCGCCAGCAAAGCCAAATCACCAGCCTGATACGCCTGTTCCAAATCCGTGAACAGAAATTCGCGCAACTCATCACCCGTGCGCGAAACGAACAGCGTTGCGCCGTCCACATCGCACGGCGCAACCGTGCGATCAATGGGCGATCCCACGCGGGTTTGACGTTTCAATTGGATCGAGCTTGGCGTCAGCGGATCACCCGTTACCATCCATTCCGCGCCGGACGTGAACATCTGCAAGTGACGCCCGGAAAACACCGCGCGAACGGCGTTAACCTGATCGGACAAAATCGCGAACTCAATCGCTTCATCATCCAATCCGGTACCGAGATCAAAATTGAACAGGTCTGCTGATTTCGACATCCACAATCGGTTAGGCAGGTCTCGCGATCCACCAATCACCAAACGATCTTGATGAAAACAAACCGAAACCGGCCAGCCACGAACGTCGGAAAAGGATTGTTCCGTCCAGTCCTTGGTCGCCGCTGTTGTGGTCAAAGTTTCTTTGACCAGTGCGGTGGCATGGGTGGCATCGGTGAAGACCGTAATCTCAACTTCTTTGCCTTCGATGCGAAACCGTTTACCAACATGCCCCGCGACAAAGAAGTCGGCCGATGCCGTCAAAATAATCGTTCCAACGGTGGCATTCGCCTGCAAGGTCACGGCCTCATCACCAAACTTATGGTACGGCTGGTAAATGACCGTGTCTTTTTCAAAATAGGTCCAGTCCGTAATCGACCAAACATCCGCTATGTCGCGGGTCAACTTTTTCGGCGGTACGTCCGGATGGGTGATCAGCAACGTATCCGCGCTCTGCACCCAGTTGATGTTTTTAACCTGCGCCAGCGTCCAAGGTGCGAGATCGATAGAGGTGTGTTTGACACCGTCTTTGTAGACATCGACGACGGCTTCGCGAAATACCAGTAGGTAGACCTGTTCGGTGTTGAATTCAAACGCCACCAAACGGCCTTCGCTCGGCGCGGTATCGACATAACGCAACCCCGCACGACGATAAATGCCGCCCGTGGGCATGACGAAGATGTTGGTGAGATTTCCAGCGCCATTGTCGTACGCGGTCAAATCGCCGCGACCGGCCAGCTCCATCGACACCTCACCGGCTGTAAAGCTGGTTTTGAATGTGTGCATTCTGGCCATCAGCTGCGTACTCCGACGAGGGTGTAATCTTCCAACGCCTGCGGCGTGTCTTGCATGGCGTCGATCATCTTGGCGCGCTTGAATTCGCTCTCGGCGATCTTCAGCAACGCTTCGGAACGGCTGGTGCTGTCGGTCAGCGGAATGCAAAACTCCGCCGCCAGTCGCGCAATCACCATTTGATCGAAAAACGGTGGAAACTCGCTTTCCAAAGGACGGAAGATATACGTCAACACCACTTCGGAAGCATTGGTGTGCAGGCGGCGTTCATGGATGCGGTAATCCAATCCATGCCCGCGTCCCGCGCCCGCCGACAGCGCACGCAGAAAGTCTGCGGGCAGCTGATAGGCATAGTCAAAATCCGCGACGGGCGCCGCTTCGAGCTGCGGCAACGTCACCTGCCCGGTGGCGAAAGACCACGCGTTGGACGACAGCAGCGCGTCGCGAATAGGCTCATACAAATTGCCCGCAACTTCAGCCTCCGCCGACCCGTCATCGAACGAGGTGATCGACCGACACCCGGTCTTCAAAAGCGCGCGCGAACACAGCGCAATGGAACTTAAGGCCATAACGTTCTCCTTGGGTTTGAATTTTGAATTTTAGGTGTTTGCTTTGGGCACAAAAAAACGGGCTCTCGATTGAGAGCCCGGTGGATATTCTGTTAGCGGCATCAACTTCAGCGCTGATAAAGCGCCTCTTCGCCATGTTCATTGTAAGCCGCGACCAATTCCTCGATCACTTGCTTGGCAATAATCAACGCCTCATCTCGCGCCATGCCCGCTTTCAAACGTGGATCATAAAGCGTTCGGATCAAGAGTTTATCATTTGCAGAAAATATTTCTGCAGAAGGGCGATCATTGATTGCCGAGGGTGAAAGACGCTCAGTGTCTTCGAAAAAGCCAAAGGTATTCATAAGCTCTTCCGCCACACAGGATCCGTGAAAAATGTCGGGTCCATCCAGAAACAACCACCTGAAAATAGCATCAAGGTAATTCTTTCGCTCTAGGTCTGTCGCGATGACAACCACGGCGGGGCCTAACTGAAATGCTTTCTCGTAGTTTGCTTTCCTAGCCTTTGTAACGGTATAGCAATGTATCAACCTGATAGGTTCTCCCGACTGTTTATATTCACTCAAGAAATCGGGACTAACCTTACCAATCACTATTGGAACATCTTTATGTTCAACAAATGCGATCTTGATGTCTGGTTTCTCGTCCTCTGTGAACATAACACTATGACCTGTCAGACGGGAAAGCAGGACCAAAGCATCATCAAGCTCCTGCCGATCTGTTCCCGTCGACGTGCCAAAGACCCGAACCCTGAAACCATCTTGCCACTTACTCAGATGGTTGCGCCGTTCTCCGTCGTCATGCAATACACTTGCTTCGAAAAAAGCGAGCAGTTCGTCCGGCGGGGAAACCTTCACATATGACTGAAAGGTCGAAAGCCACATGTAAACCAACGCGACGAAGACTGCACACACAGCCAGTCCAGCCTGAATGTATAGGGAATTGAATATAGTGCGCTGACAATACATGCGGATTTTAGTTTTTTTTGTGAGGTTTCGTGAGCTATGACACATGGACACAAACTCACCCTATCGTTGAGAAGCTGTTATGTTAAGGGGTTACTTTACCCGCACTCGGTTGATCCCAAAGGGTGAGGGAGGTCCGCTAAACCCTGGCCCAAACATTCCACCTTGTTCAGAAAATAAAGGGACACAATACCAATTAATAATGTAATCCAAATCATGGGAAAACGTCTCTGGCGACGGTTCCCGCGCGGGGACATATGATGCGGGATGCCGGGCAAAACAACACGAACCAAGCACGTAACCAGATGTCCTCCTAAGAGATATTGGAATTAATATCAACGCATGAGACCGCTCAGCAGAAAACAATTTAATAGATATTGTGTCCCCGAATCAGTGAAATGCACATTTAGAGGTCACCACATCAATTTTGAGCATAATAAAACAGATTAACGGTGTAGTGCACTGCCATGCCCGGCAATAAAGAACCTGTTCGCAGAAAAATCACCATAAGGATTACGCCCGAAACAAATGGCATCAACATGCCCACCGGACCTCGCCCCCAATGAATCAAAGCAAACAAAAACGCCGACATCACGATCAAACCGACGCGGTTGCATGAATAGCGTTCATACAAATGTCGAAAGACACCACGCCAGACCACCTCTTCGCTGACGGCCACCAACATAAGCCCGAATGTGACATCAAGTATTCTCAGCGTATATGTGTCATATCCAGGAAAGCCCCCCACTTGCCAGTACCAATCTGGAAAAGCCTCCACCAAGGGAAACGTAACCAGAGCGTCAAATCCAAGCAACGCCACGCATGTGATAATGAAGTACCACCCCCACGATGATCGCGGCGGTGCTTTGAGCCATTGCTTCAGGATCATACGTATGGATGGAATGGCCACAGCAAAGCCAACCACAAAAATACGTACAGCAGCATCCATAGCAACCCACGAAAAAGCGCTTGAGGTGCTCTCCAACAGCAAGTCGTTGAGATAAAATGGAGCGAATATCGCAACCACGATCAGGGCATTTGATATTTTCGTGTTCGACAACCCAATGCCTCCAAATGTTGATTATCGACAATGCTCATCGCATATATACCAGATTGACGAACATTATTGCTGCGGCACTATCCCCGCAGCCCACCTACATATGGTGAATTCTTCTTCTCTTCCTCATCATCGGACATAAGGCCATACAGACCACTTTTAATGCCATCGACAATACTATCATAGAGTGAACGAGATGGTGAGACTTCGTCCTCTTTTGTCTCGGTGTCCAGAAGACTTCCTTTGGTTACGGCTTGAGCGTTCGACCGTCTTGCTCGATCGCGTTGTGCCTTGGCTTTATCTTTTGTCTTCGCCGTCTCGGTCAGGCTGTTGGGCGTTTTTGCACCTAAATCATCATCGCCGTTTCCACCGACTAGACCTCCGCCATCATCGGTCGGATTGCTTTTGGCATCGCTAATGGAGTTACCCCATCCGTCATTATCCCGATCAGCACCATAGCTGTCTTGACCACGGTTATCGGCTGCGGTTCCGACGCCGGCGGCATCCGCCTCATAATCGTACCAAAACTCCAACAAACCCGTCTGCGGATTGATGCTCGCCCCGTCGGTGGCATTATGCAGCAGCACGGCCTCTTCCTTGGTGATGTGGGCGAGCAATTCGTCGCTGCCCCGGCCCAGGCTTTGCAGGGCTTGGGCAGTGGTTTGCAGCGCGGTCTTGGCGCGGCGCGGGTTCATCGCTTGGCTCAACGCGGCTTCAGTCTCGCCGTCTGGCTTGATCGCGCCGTCGGCTTTGAGGCCTTGGGATTTTTGAAACGCTTTGATGGCGTCGAACAGCGCCACGTCGGGAAATTGCGACACGCCCCATTTAGGGGCTTCGTAATGCCCCAGCGCACCGATTGTGGATTTCATCTTGATCACATCCATTGGTGCGGCGCTGGCGTTGGCGGCCAATGGTTTGGAACATGTTGCGATGGGATGAGAGGCGGG
>Ga0316204_10004149_pt1 | contig 26817 bp, 33 predicted proteins | sample 6monrhotite_MG_2_FD_205661 | JGI IMG/M metagenome (GOLD analysis project Ga0316204, IMG submission 205661) | Microbial mat bacterial communities from mineral coupon in-situ incubated in ocean water Damariscotta River, Maine, United States -... | ecosystem: Environmental > Aquatic > Marine >...
ACGCTTATGGCGGACGAAGAACCAAAAGAACAGAGATAATGTATGCTGAAGGAGGCCTCTCATATGTTTACCTCTGTTATGGGGTTCATTACCTTTTTAATGTAGTTTCAAATCAAAGGGATATTCCTCATGCAGTTTTAATAAGAGGAATAAAACCTTTGGATGGAATAGATACGATTTTGGAAAGGAGAAAAAGAAAGGTTCTATCCAAAGAAATTTGCATTGGCCCAGGAAAAGTAAGTCAAGCTCTTGGGATTAAAAAAGAACACAATGCAATAAGTCTTCAAGGAAGAGAAGTTTGGATTGAGGATCGAAAAATAGCTGTAGACTTCTCTAAAATAAGGGCTAGTAAGCGCATAGGAATTGATTATGCTGAAGAGGATGCTTTATTGCCCTACCGTTTTGAATATGATTTTTGATGACGAACAGTGTTTATTATATTTGTTGTGATGAATTAACCACTATAATAAAATTTAAAATCTAAGCATGGGAAAAGGGGATATCAAAACAAGAAAAGGTAAAAGAGCAGCAGGATCATATGGCGTAAGTAGAAAAAGAAAGGTTAAGAAAACTGAAGTTGAGGCCAAACCTAAGGCAAAAAAGACAGCGGCGAAGAAAACAACTGCTAAAAAAGCTGCAGCACCTAAAGCAGCGGCAAAGCCAGCTGCTAAGAAAGCAACCGCAGCAAAGAGCAAAACTGCTACTAAGAAGTAACTAAAAGATTAAATTGAAAAGAAAGCGGACAATCGTCCGCTTTTTTTATGCGAATACAGTAAAGTGAAAACTAGGCAATGCCTATTTTTGGGGTATGGCTAAAGAATTGCAAAACGACATTAACATTCGAAATAAAAAGGCTTCATTTCAATATGAGTTTATCGAAAAGTTTGAGGCAGGGATGCAATTGAAGGGTACTGAAATTAAATCTATACGTGAGGGGAAGGCTAGTATAAAAGAAGGGTATTGCGCTTTTAAAGAGGGAGAACTATTTGTGTTTAACATCAATATTACACCCTATTCAGATGCTAGTTTCAGCAATCATGAACCAAGAAGGCCAAGAAAATTACTTCTGCATAAACAAGAGTTAGAGAAGCTGTTTAAAAAGAAAAAAGATGTGGGTTTAACCATAATCCCCACTTTGTTATTCATTAATGAGAAAGGTTATGCCAAGTTGAACATCGCTTTAGCAAAAGGAAAGAAAATTCAAGATAAAAGGGAATCCCTAAAAGCCAAAGATGCAAAGCGTCAGATGGATAGAGCAATGAAGTTATAAGTCAATTTTCAATCTTTATTGCAAGCCGTATACTATCTATCTCCTTTTGCCGTATTCACAGCGAATTAAAAAAAATATAATAAAATGATGCAACCATTGTTCTGTTTGATTGTCCTTGATCTGTAATAGATAAATGAAAGAAATTGTATCAAGTTAAAATTCATTCAATGCATATTTTAACCATTCATAATAAATACTTACCTAAATAATTATTGGGTATTTAAACTCCTTATTTTTGCGCCGAAATTTTTTTAAGATGAATAAACTACTAACCATTTTATTGGGCCTACTTTTTTCGATAAGCCTGTTTTCTCAAGAGAAATATACCATTAGCGGCTATGTGAAAGCTGGAGAAAGTGGGGAAGAATTAATTGGAGCTACAGTTGCAGTAAGAGCGATAAGTGCTGGAGTAAGTGCTAACGTTTATGGTTTTTATTCGCTAACACTTCCAGAAGGAACTTATGAGGTTGTATATTCTTACATAGGGTATGGTGAGCAAACAAAAACTATTGAGCTAAAGGGGAATATTCAATTAAATGTTGAGTTGACTGAAAAAGCTAATCAACTGGAAGTAGTGGAGATTGACGCTGAAGGAGCGGAAAATAACGTTAAAAGTGTGGAAATGAGTATCAATAAAATAGACTCTAAAACCATCAAGAAAATACCAGCACTTTTAGGTGAGGCAGACGTAGTGAAGAGTGTATTGTTATTACCAGGTGTGAGCACAGTTGGAGAAGGAAGTACTGGCTTTAATGTTAGAGGAGGTGGGATAGATCAAAATTTGGTATTGTTAGATGAAGCACCAGTATATAACTCCTCTCATCTTTTTGGTTTTTTCTCAGTATTTAATCCTGATGCAGTTAAAAATGTAAAATTGATTAAAGGTGGAATTGCTCCTGAGTACGGTGGACGTTTGTCTTCAATTTTAGATGTGAGGATGAAAGAGGGAAACAAAAAGAAGTTTACAGGTACAGGTGGAGTAGGAGTAATCTTTAGCAGACTTTCATTGGAAGGACCTATAGTTAAGGATAAAACTTCATTTATTGTTGCTGGTAGAAGGTCGTATGCAGACGTCTTGATGAAGCCATTTTTAAGAAGCAATTTAAAAGACAGTAAATTCTATTTCTATGACCTTACAGCTAAGGTAAATCATCAAATTAATAAGAATAACAGGGTATTTCTTTCGGGTTATTTCGGAAGGGATGTTTTTGGTTCTGGATTTATATTTGATTGGGGTAATGCTACAGCTACAGCTCGGTGGAATCATATATTTAATGATAAGCTATTCATGAATCTAACAGCTTTTTACAGTGATTATGACTATGCCTTTGGAATCGAAGAAGATGATCCTAGAGATGATTTTAAATGGGAATCAAGCATTGTAAGTTATAGCTTAAAACCTGACTTCTCATATTATATTAATAACAACAATACTTTGAAATTTGGTGGTCAATCTATCTATTACAACTTTAAACCAGCAGAAGCTTCTTTTTCTAGCGACGGAGAAAGTAATGACATTAGTTTACCTGAAAAATTTGCTCTTGAGAATGGATTATACATCCAAAATGAACAAAAAATTGGTTCTAGATTAACCGTACTTTATGGTGCAAGATGGTCATTCTTTTCAAATTTAGGTAAGGGGGATAAACAGACTTTTGGGGATACCATACCTGGGGTTAGAAGACCTTTAGAAAGCACTGAACCAATTGGGAAAAATAAAATAATTGCTTCTTACAATAATTTAGAACCTCGTTTTGGTCTTAAATATGATTTAGATGAGGTAAGTTCAGTAAAAGCTAGCTACAATAGAATGTCTCAATATTTACATCTAATTTCTAATACAGTAGCCTCTACGCCTATTGACCTGTGGTTACCAACAACCAATAATATTGAACCGCAAATTGCCGATCAGGTAGCGGTAGGATATTTTAGAAACTTTGCCAAGAACAAATATGAAGCTTCAGCTGAAGTATATTACAAAGATTTTCAAAACCAGATCGATTACATTGATAATGCAGATATTTTTTTTAATCGAGAGTTGGCTGGAGATCTATTGGCAGGGGATGGTAGAGCCTATGGTTTAGAACTTTTTGTAAAGAAGAATCAAGGTAAATTAGGAGGATGGGTTAGCTATACCTTGGCACGCACAGAAAGAAAAGTAGTAGGAATAAACAAAGGAGATTGGTATCCAACTCGATTTGATAGGGCTCATAATTTAAGTGTGGTTTCTTCTTATGACTTCAATGATAAATGGAGCTTTTCTGCCAACTTCGTTTTTTCAAGTGGAACACCAGCAACTTTTCCGACCAACCGTTATGAAATTCAAAACATAGTTCTTCCACACAATGTTGAGAGTGCAAGAAACAATTACCGTATCCCTACTTATCACCGTTTAGATGTATCTGCAACTTTAACACCAAGGAAAAATGTGGGCAGGAAATGGCAGGGAGAGTGGGTGTTCTCGATATACAATGTGTATAGTAGAAAAAATCCATTTTCAATTTTCTTCCAACAAAACGCAGACGATCCTAATCAAACGGAAGCTATCCGATTTGCGGTGATTGGGAATTTTGTTCCTGCATTTTCTTACAATTTTAATTTTTAACCATGAAGAATATTAAAATATCATACTTATTAATAGCTCTTGTAAGCCTTGCTGCATGTGAAGATCCAATAGATCTTGATTTGGATAGTGGAAGAAGCCAATTGGTAGTTGATGGCTTTTTAACCAACGAAAACACAATACAAACGATACGTTTAACTAAGTCAGCTGATTATTTTGCTAATGTTCCTACACCAGATGAGAACAATGCTCAAGTTCGAGTTGTAGGTCCTGCTGGAGTTATCTATAATTTCCAAACAGATGATAATGGTAATTTCAAATACAACCCTGCTGCCAATGGCGCTTTTGATAGTATAGGTTATGCGTACAAATTAGAATTGCAGTATAACGGAATAGATTATATATCTACTTCTGTTTTAAATCCAGTTCCTAACATTGATAGTATGACGGTTTCTTTAGAAGAAGATGAGCCTGGTTCAGAAGAAGGTTATTATACACAATATTACGCTCGAGACATTGCAGGAAGAGAAGATTTCTATTGGACAAAAGCTTATAAAAATGGGAGTCCAGCTTATCCAGAAGATCCTACTTTTTTAATTCTTTCGGTTGATGCTGCATTTGGTGGTGAAGGAGCCGATGGTTTACCTTTTATTTTACCGATAAGAGCAGCGATTACGAATGAAGAAGAACCTTTTGAAGTAGGAGATACGTCATCAGTAGAATTATTTAGTCTTAATGAAAACGTTTATGAGTTTTTAGATCAAGTAACAATTCAAGCGCAAGATGGTGGGCTATTTTCAACTCCACCAGCAAACATAAGAAGCAATATTTTAGATGCTGCAGGAAATGAGCAGGAAGAAGTTTTAGGCGTATTTTCGCTGTCAGCTGTGAGTAGATCAGAAATTGAGATTACTCCATAATTATTAATAATCCGTACACCAATGAAAAAAATCTTTTTTTATACAGCTATTATCGCAATAGGTTTTACTGCTTGTCAGTCTACCAAAAACGCTACTTCAAAGTCTAAACTACCATCAAGTTCTCTAAATAAAGAGGCTGCTGTTCTTTGGCAACAAACTTCAGCAGAGTATGATGCATTATGCTATCAGGCATTTAACATTGCAAAACATAGAATAGATTTAGCAATAGAAAGGGGGAAAGATGGAAGTCAGCTAACAATTGTTATGGATTTAGATGAAACTGTGTTAGATAATTCACCTTACAATGGGTTCTTGATTAAGAACGGGAAGGAATTTGACAAGGAGAGTTGGAACCGCTGGGTACAAAAAGCCTCAGCTGAACTGGTGCCAGGAGCGCTTGACTTTATTAAATATGCGGAGGCTAAAGGTGCAACAATCTATTACATTAGCAACAGGAGCATTGAGAATATAAACCCTACTGTATTAAATCTTCAAAAGCATGGTATTAATGTAGATCAACAATATGTATTGTTGAGTGAGGCAGGTAAAGCTAACAAAGATGGGAGAAGACAATATGTAAACCGGATTAACTCATTTGAGCCTGTTCTATTAATTGGAGATAATCTAGCTGATTTTATTGGGGATTTTGAAAATGATATGAGCTTTATTGAAAGAGAAAAAATCACAAAAAACTTAGAAAGAGCATTTGGGAATATATTTATTATGCTTCCTAACACGATGTATGGAGGGTGGGAAAAAGCATTAAAATACAATGACCCATTAATTCAGGAAAGTGATAAAGGAAATGCTATTAAGTATCTAAACTCTTTTGAGTAAGATAAATATAGCCTATTCTCTATATTTTCGATTGCTCTTTTTTTCTGCTTGAATTTTCTTTTCTTTCAGTCTTTTTTGAATAGAAGCTTTGCTGGGTTTGCTGATCTTTCTTTTCTTTTGAACTTTTAAGGCAGCTTCCAATCGATTAAAAAATCGCTGTATAGCTATTTTCTTATTTTGCAATTGACTGCGTGAACTTTCTACATCAATCTGCCAAATACCCTCTTTGCTTAATTCAATAGTAGCGTTGTTACTGAGCATAGTTTTTTGGGCTTCCGTAAGTAGTCTCGATTCCAGTACATTAAAAAACAAACTAACCCTACTTTCAGTTTTATTTAGATGTTGACCTCCCTTCCCACTGCTGCGACTGGTTATAAAACTAAACTCATTCTGAAAATCACTTTTTAGAAATTGCATGACAATATGTGTTCTATTTTATCAAAAAATGGAGAAAGAAATTTATCTTTACTATAAATTACAAATTTATCATTATGCCAACCGAACTACAACGACTAGATGTAAAAGAACAAGAGATACTACTGAGAGCACCGGCAATTGTAGCTTTGATAGCTGCTGTTTCCGATGATGGTATAGTTAGTGAAAGTGAAAAGGCGGAGTCTATTAAATTAGCTCATTTAAGAACCTATTCATCTCCTGAAATTTTACACAACTACTACAGAAGGGTAGACGAAGTTTTTGCTGACTTCCTACAAGAAGAATACGATCAATTACCTGATACTTGGGAAGATAAAGAGAAGCATTTAGAAGAGCGTTTAACTACTCTAAATAGTGTTTTACCGAAATTAAATGAGGTATATGCTAAAGAACTAGTAATTAGTTTAAAATCTTTTGCTCGTCATGTATTTAGATCTAATGAAGGTTATTTAGAACATTTCTTAATGCCCATTTTTATGAATAAAATTGAGCGAGAGAGCTTTACATTACATATTGGAGAGTAAGAGTTGAAAAGACTTTACATTATTCGTCATGCAAAGTCAAGTTGGGGTGATTCCAATCTAAAAGATTTTGATCGTCCTTTGAATAAAAGAGGTAGTACTGATGCTCCTTTAATGGGAGAGGTATTAAGAACAGCTAAGGTTGAAGCAGATTTAATCATTAGCAGCCCCGCAAAGAGAGCCATTACTACTGCTAAAATAATTGCAGAAGCCATAGATTATAAAAAGGCGATTGAGGATAAGAAAGAGGTTTATGGTGCTGACACTCAAATCATGTTAAATGTTGTCAATCAGATTGACAATAAGATTAAAACGTTATTTATTTTTGGACATAACCCAACCTTTACTTACTTCGCAGAAATGCTTTCTGAAGTGAATATTGGAAATTTACCGACGACAGGAATTGTTGGTATAGAATTCGATTTTGATGATTGGGCATTGGTAAGTAGTAATACTGGGAATTGTTTTTATTACGATTATCCTAAAAATCATAAATAATCATAGAGCAGTTAAAGAAAAGTAATTGCTGTTCTTATGTTTACATTTTAAAAATTTAAATTATGAAGTTATTAGAAGGTAAAGTTGCCTTGGTTACTGGAGCAACAAGAGGTATCGGTAAAGGAATTGCCTTAAAGTTAGCAGAACATGGGGCTAATGTAGCTTTCACTTATGTTTCTTCTCCTGAAACAGCTAAGAAAGTAGAAGATGAACTTAAAACACTTGGAATAGAAGCTAAAGCTTATCAATCTAATGCAGCTGACTTTGATGCTGCAGAGCAATTGATTACCGATGTTAATGAAGCATTTGGAAGAATTGATGTAGTAGTGAATAATGCTGGGATTACTAGGGATGGACTGTTGATGAGAATGACTGAGGAAAATTGGGATGCAGTGATGAATACGAATTTGAAGTCTGTATTTAATATTACGAAGAATGTACAGCGAACGATGCTTAAACAACGTTCTGGATCAATTATAAATATGAGCTCAGTGGTTGGCATTAGAGGGAATGCTGGTCAGTCTAATTATGCAGCTTCTAAGGCTGGAATCATAGGTTTTACTAAATCTATCGCCCAAGAATTGGGAAGTAGAAACATTCGATGTAATGCTATAGCACCTGGTTTTATTGAAACAGAGATGACAGCAGAATTAGGTGAAGATGTGATGAAAGAATGGTTGAAAAGTGTTCCGCTAAATCGACCTGGATCAACTGATGATGTAGCTAATGCGGTTCTTTTTCTAGCTTCTGACTTATCGACATATGTTTCTGGACAAACCTTGAATGTCTGTGGTGCTATGTTAACTTAATTTGGATGTTTTCCTTTGAATGGAAGTAGTCAGTATTTATCCTTTTTGGACCTATCTTTTATGTTTCTTGATTGCAGGGAGTATTGCTTTTTTCTTTTATCGAAAAGATAAACGATTAAAAGAATTCCCAGCTTATCAAGTAGTTATTCTTGCCATATTTCGCTTTTTGAGTTTGGCTGTTCTTGCTATTTTATTGTTATCACCCTTGTTAAAGTATTTTTCTAAGACAATAGAGGAACCTATAATAATTATAGCACAAGATAATTCTCAATCAGTTCTAAATGCAAAAGATTCAGCCTTTATCAAAGGTCAGTTTCAAGAAAAAATAGCCCAACTTTCAACTACTTTAGAGGAGAAGTATCAAGTAGAACAATTTACATTTGACCAAACTGTTTATCAAAGTAAAACAGTTGATTATACTGGGAAAGTAACTAACTACGATGCTTTATTTGAAGAGATAGAGGGAAGGTTTACCAATCAAAATATTGGAGGGATGTTGCTCGCTTCTGATGGGATATACAACCAAGGGAGCAATCCAAACTACATGGCTGAGCAGATCGACTTTCCTATATATACAATTGCACTTGGAGATACAACCTCCTACAAAGATGCAAGCCTACTTAAGGTTAGAAATAATGAGATTGCTTTTCTAGGGAATGAATTTCCTTTAGAGATTAACTTAAGAGTTCAAAAAGCTAAAGGCGAACTGTTAACCATTAAGGTTATAGGGAAAAACGGAGAAGTTTTTTCTAAAGGGATTGAAGTAAAAACTGCTGATCATATTGAAACCTTAAGGTGCAATATTGAAGCTAAATCTGTGGGAGTTCAAAAGTTTAGAGTAGTCATTTCTACTTTAAAGGGTGAACGTAATGTCTTAAATAATAGCCTTAACTTCTACATTGATGTAATTGATGGTCGTCAGAGAATTGCCTTGTTAGGTGTAGCACCACATCCAGATATAGCAGCTCTTAAGCGGAGTATAGCTGCCAGTAAGAATTATGAATTAGTGGTTGCCTTGTTGGATGATTTTGATAAAAAATTAAAGGAATTTGATTTGGTTATTCTGCACCAATCTGTTTTGAATAAGGACCATTCCTTAGACTCTAAAATAAAACAAATCATTAATTCTAAATTACCATTGTTATTGATTGGAGGAGGATGGGATATATTAGGAGTCCAGTTCGGAATAAAGCCATTCAGAGACCCAAAGAAAAGGAGTAGGAATGAAGTATTTCCTTTATTGAATCCAGATTTTACTCTTTTTACCGTTAGTGAAGGCTTGAGTAATCAATTGGAGGATTTTCCACCTTTGTTGGCAGCAAGAAGTAACTTAAATAATACCTTAGGTAATACGGTCTTGTTGAACCAAAAAATAGGGTCTGTAGCTACTAAATTTCCATTGTTAGAATTTTTTGAGAAAGATAGTCGTAAGATAGGGCGGTGGTATGGAGAGAATATGTGGAAATGGTCTATGAATGATTTTGTTGAAAATAAAAGTTATCAGAATTTTGATGAGTTGATTCGTAAGACCATTCAGTTTTTAGCAGTTAAAGCTGACCGTAGTTTGTTTAGAGTAGCGACTAAAAATGAATATTATGAAAATGAAGCCATTAGTTTTGATGCTCAATTATTCAATCAATCTTATGAATTAATAAATGATGCTGAGGTTTCTCTTTTATTGAAAGATGAGGAAGGAAAGGAATACCCTTATAGTTTTAGTGTCTCAGGTAATGCATACCGACTTGCTGTAGCATCCTTACAAGCTGGCCAATATGACTATACAGCAGTAACAACTTATAAAGGAAAAGAGCATAAAGAGGGAGGGAGATTTACAGTAAAGGCCTTGCAATTGGAACAGTTAGAGTCTGTGGCAGATCATAATCTTTTGTACCAGTTGGCAAAAAGAACAGGAGGAGAAATAGTATACCCAGATGATTTGGCAGCTATAAGTGACTTATTGAAGAATAGAAAAGATATCTCGGCGATCTCTTATCAAAATGAAGAGGTAGAAGATATCATTAACCTTAAGTGGATCTTTTTTATTTTGATTACTTTATTGGCTGTTGAGTGGTTTATTCGAAAAAGGGGAGGAGCTTATTAATAGCTACCACTCAAAGCTATCTTCGTCAAACCACTTGCCCTGCAATTTAAGCACTTGTTCAATTACATCTCTTACACAACCTTCTCCACCAGCCTTTGGAGATATATAATCAGCTATGCCCTTAATTTCTTCGGCTGCATCTTTAGGGCAACTGGCTAGACCAACTTTTTGCATTACCTTGTAATCGGGAATATCATCACCCATATATAGAATCTGATCCGAAGAAAGACTAAATTTTTCCTTCAACTTATCAAATACTTCAACTTTATTTTTACAAGCAAGATTAACTTCTTTTATGCCCAAACCATTTAAACGTTTGCGGACACTTTCGGAAGTTCCTCCACTAATAATAGAGATGTGATAGCCTTTTTTAACAGCGTGTTGCAATGCATATCCGTCCTTAATATTCATTCTACGAACCTGATCTCCATCTGGCAGAGTAACGACCATACCATCTGTTAATACACCATCAACATCTAACATGAATGCTGAGATTGTTTTAAACTTGGCTTTTAGGTTAGACATTATTTTTTCTTTTGATTGGTAAAAATATTGTTGGTCATCAATTCATAAATCTCTCGGTAATCAGAATGGTTTTCTAAATACTGTAAATGACTCTCAATAACCTTTCTATCATTTCTTACTGCAGGTCCTGTTTGTGCATTTAATGGAGTTTCTGTTTTGATTTTATTGGATGTTTTTTCTAATAAAGGACGAATAATTTCAAAAGAAATTTTGTTCTCAGCCAACAGTTCATGTGCTATATGAAACAGATGGTTGGTGAAGTTGTTTGCAAAAACAGCAGCTACGTGCAATGCTTTCCTTTTTGTAGAATCCATAGAATAGACCTTAGTAGATACAGATCTAGCCAAACTTAACAGTAGATCCTCCATCTTTGAATTATTTCCTTCAACACAGATAGGAATTGAATGCAAAGATTCAGTTTCATTCTTGGAAAAAGATTGCACAGGATAAAAAATCCCAAAATCTTCAAGCCCTTTATCTTGGAAAATATCTATTGGCGTAGAACCAGAAGTATGTACAATAGGCTTGTTTTTAAGTTTTATTTGATCAATTACATCAGGCAGAGCATCATCATTCACTGCCAAGATTAAAAGATCAGTATTGGAATTCAATTGAGATAAATCTGTAGTGTAGCTGCAGTTTAAAGTTTGGCTCAGTAACATAGCTGAGTGCTGTGTTCTGCTATAAATTTCTTGAATAAGATACCCAGCTTGTCTAAATGCTAGCCCAAAATTATGACCTACATTTCCAGCACCAATAATGGTAACAGACTTTAAGTGATGTTTAGCGTTCATTTTTTATCGTTTAATACTATTCTGTTTCTAACAGCTATAAGTGTTCCAAGAACCATAATAATGCAGCCAATCCAAAGAATATTGATGTATGGAAAAACGATGGCTTGCATAATAACGAAGTCACCAGCATTCTTATTCTTTTCAGAAAGTAGTATTGTTAGTTTTTCTATATCAGGATCAACTCCAACAAAGCTAAACTTTAATCCTAATACATCAATATCGTCTTCTATGCTAAAAATTCTATTCCCTCTAATAACCATAATTGGTTGAGCGAAATAGCTTTTACCATCTAGTGTAGTGGCTGAGATGTGAATACCTAAAGCAATGTCATCAGCATTTAATTGAAGAGAGTCTTTGTCAATTTCTCTTACAAATCGTTCTAATCGAATAACGGCATTACTTGAAAAAATAGAGTCTGAAATAGATAGCTTTAAGGTATCAGGATCTCCATATGAGTTTTGTGATGAAGAATCTAAATTTTCTAAATCTGCATAGGTAATATGTGTGAAAATATCCTCAGCTAAGAAATGTTTAGTAGAAGGTTCCGGTACATTACCCATCTGCTTATTCAATTGAACATAAGGAGATAAGGTAAATTCTTTTTGGTATTGTCCCTTATCATTTAAGCGTAGATAATCCATGTCGAAATAGACAAAGCGATCATCTTCAATTCTTCTATTGGTATAGGTAACAAAATAAGAATCCATCAAAACGGTGTCGTTTTTAAGGAGCATAACATTTTCATTGTTAGCGTTCTTATTATCTTCAAAATTGATATTTACAGGAGTCCTGTTTTTAGAAATGATTTTCTTGTTACCAGCAGAAAGAACACTACCCAATATCACTAAGCCAAAACCTACATGTGCTAATGCAGAACCTCCTTTCTTAACTTTTCCCTTTAGCACTCTTACAAAATAGTCTGCATTGGCAATAACTGCAAAAAGTGAAGTGAATAGAAGTATGTTGATGAAGAAGACTCGTATTTCTAATAGATAGATAAAAGCAATTGTTCCCAATAAAGAAAGAATAACTGAAAAAGAAATTTGCTTGCTAAACTCTTTGATATCCGTCTTTTTATACTTTAAGAATTGGCTAATTGCTACAAATAAAGTGATTAGTATAGCTAGTGGAAGTTGCCAAGAATTATAGTGTGCAATTGGCTTAGCAGGGGGAGCTAAACTACTTCCAAATAATTCATTGATTACAGGAATTGAAGAAGAGAGAGTGATCTGAAAAGCAGAAATTACAAGAACTAATGCACCTAAAAAGATCCAAAATTCTCGACTCCAAAAAGCATCGTCTTCAGTTTTCTTTAAAAATTGATAGCCATTCTTAAACAGAAAAAAGAGAGCAAGTGCTAAATAAAAGAGTAGAAAGACGATTAACTGTCCAGGTAATCCATCGGCAAAAGAATGAACAGAAGTCTCACCTAGAATGCCACTTTTAGTTAGGTAGGTCGAATATACCACCATGAGAAATGAAAACAAACTCAGTGCAAAGGTTGTAAACATAGATCGCATCTTATTGCGATTGATCAACATAAGGTGACCAGCGCCAACCAATATAAGCCAAGGGACAAGCGAAGAATTTTCAACTGGATCCCAAGCCCAAAAACCACCGAAACTTAAAGCTTCATAAGCCCATGCTCCACCCATCAATATTCCAAGCCCAAGTATGGCAATTCCAAAGTAAGTCCATGGTAAAGCTGGTTTAATCCATTCTTGGAATTTTCTTTTCCAAAGTCCAGTGATAGCATAAGCAAAGGGGATTAAAGTAGTAGCAAAACCAAAAAAAACTGTGGGAGGATGAATGGTCATCCAATAGTTTTGTAATAAAGGGTTAAGACCATTACCCTCAACAAATTCTAAATAGTTTGGATTAGAAGTGAAAGGAAGGTTAAACATGTCTGGATGTTCTCTTAACAAGATAAAAGGATTACTTCCAATCTCAATGTCAAATACAAAAATGCCTAATAGCATGGCGCTAAGAAAGACTTGTACAGATGAGAAGATTAACATTACTCCACCTTCCCATTTTTTTGCTGAGTAGATAAGTACATTACCTAGAACTACATTCCAAAATGCCCACAGCATTGTACTTCCTTCCTGTCCTTCCCAGAAACAAGAAAGGATATATTGCATAGGTAGTACCGTAGAACTATGCCTCCATACATAGTAATATTCAAAAGAATGTTGTGCAATTAGATAGAATAGTATTGCAATTAATGAGAGGAGAGAAAATGAATGTATTCCGTAAAAAAGTCTCCCAAAGGATTTCCAAGAATCTAATTCATTTGAAATGGCTGAAGCCTTATAATAAAAAACTACAGCTAATAAGCTTGAGATAAAACTTGAAATAATTAATAATTCACCTGCTTGCCCTGCAGTAAGGTTCTCTCCTATGTATTCTATCATACCTCTGCTTAACTCTCAGCTGTTATTTCCATTAATTCTCCAGCTTCACCATCATTGTATTTTGATGGACATTTCATTAAAATTTTATCAGCATAAAAATCGCTTCCATCAAGACTACCAGTAATTACTACTTGCTCAGAGCGCTCAAAGTCTTGAGGTTTAGCGCCATTAAAAACTACCTTACGTTCAACTCCTTGTTTATCTACCATAAAAAAAGAAAATTCATTGGCATTTACCTCAGGAGCATAAATGATTTGTTTTTCTTTATTCAACTCACCAACCACCTGAAATTCCTTTCCAGGAAATTTTTCTACAGTAGAAAAATCTGCGTAAGTAGCAGCATCGCTAACGGTACTTATGATCGCTCCTATAGCTATGGCAATGACTATGATGCCTATAATGTGTGTTTTTTTCATTTTTCCTGAATTTCTTTTTCTAGGCCTTTTACTTTTCGATCAATACTAATTAAGTATGCAATTAAGCCGATTAATATTACCAAGAGAACACATACAACTACGTATATTTTTCCTTCGGCTCTCATTTGATCAGCCATTTCAATTTCCTGAGCCTGGTTAATAAAAGGCAGTAACAGTAAAATAAAGCTGCTAATTAATTTAAGTTTCATTCTATTAATTTTTCTTGGATACGAGCTATTCTAACTTTTAAAGAAGCTATCCACCACCCTAACAGGATCCACCCTAATACTGCAGGGTAGAAAACCATTCTCATATTATCATCTAAATCATAATTGTTAAAGCCTGGGTTTCCTCCATTTCCTGGATGTAAAGAATCTGTCATTCTAGGAAGTATTCCAATGAACACGATGAGTAGTACAAATGCAAAAATGTTATATACTGCTGAGATTCTAGCCCTTTTCTGCTCATCTTCCAAGGAACCTCTCAAAACGATGTATGCCAGATATATTAGCATGGTAATAGCTGATCCATTTAATTTTACATCATTTGTCCACCATGCTCCCCAAGTAAATTTTGCCCATATGCTTCCGGTAATGGTGCCTAGAATTCCAAAAATAATTCCAGTATTTACTAAGTTAATTGCTTTTTGATCATCAGCTATTGAGCCACTAGATAAATTTTTAATGCTATATACCATAGACATTAAAAACAAGAAGATCATAGTAAACCACATGGGTACGTGGAAATATAGATTGCGGATTGTTTCATAAAGAATGACTTGTTTAGGAACGTCAATCAATAATCCACCTATTAGGGTATAAATTAATAATAAAATAGCAAGTGCTTTCCACCAATTTCTCATTGAAAATGAGTCTTTTAATCTCTCGTTTTAAGGCTGTTTAGCTTCGCCAAAGATACGGAAATAAAATGTAGGAAAGTGCTATTGTTACTACATTTAGCAACACTAAAGTTAGAAGATATACCTGGCAATCTTCCCAGCCAAAACCTAATCCAGAGAGCATACTAGCTTTTATTGCAGTTAAAAGGGTCGGTAAAAGAATTGGGAAAGAAAGAATGGCTGTTAAAGTAGAATTGTTATTTGTTTTTGATGCAATTGCAGAGGTTAGTGTAAGAATTGATGAGATTGAAAATGTACCTAAGATTATAGTAAGAATAAACACTGTGTTATTCTCTATTGGGTTACTTACAAGTGAACTGAATAGAACATAGTTTAAGGCAGCAATAACAATTAGTAGTAGTGAGTTAAAGCCTAGCTTCGAGAATATAATGGATTTGGGATTGCATAGAGAATAATAATAGAAGAACTGTCGATTAGATTCAGCTTTAAAACTATTAATGGTCGCATTGGTAGCAGCAAAAATGAGTACAATCCAAAAGAGTGCTATCCAAGTGCTAAGATCATCGACCGTAGCAAAGATTAAATAAACAACAAATACTGTTGAAATGAGGTAAAGTAAGATTCCATTTAGACTTGCTCTTTGTCGAAACTCAGTGCGAATGTCTTTTAGGAATAATGTCCTTATTTCAGAAAGCACAGTGATTTATTGTTTATTGGAGGGTATATAGCCTAACCTTCGGTTTCCTGATTTCCAAGGTCTTCAAAGCTAACATCAGAAAAGTCACTAGTAGATGCTGGTTCTGTAGTTTCTTGACTTACTTCTTCAGATCTTCTTTTTTCTTCTAATTCACTTCTAGAAATAATTTCAGCTCCACCATTTAATTCAGAAATCTTATCAAGTGTTGCATTTAGATTTTCAGAAAAGCTTGCAAAATCTTCTGGGTATAGAAATAACTTGTGTTTTTCGTAGAAAAATTTTCCGTTATCGTTATTGAATCTCCTTTTACTCTCAGTGATTGTAAGGTAAAGATCATCAGATTTTGTTGACTTTACATCAAAAAAATAGGTTCTATTTCCAGCCCTTAGCGATTTTGAAAAAATATCATCGGTTCTTCGCTTAGAACCATCTTGCTCATTATCCATCGTCGATTATATTAGTAGTTTTTTATCTATATAGTGTTTGTTTTATGCTTAATAACAAATCTAACAAAAAAAAATTGCTCAAATATTTCTTAATCAAGAATCATTTGGGGGATAAGTACTGATGAGTTGAAAGAATTTATCTATGGTGTAGTTTGAATAATTATTTTTGAAAAAAAAACAAATGCAATATTTGGAGTTAGTTGATCATAGTAGGGTTTGGATATATCAGAGTTCTAGGGAATTAAATGAAGAAGAAGTTGAAGAGATACTAAAATATGGCAATGAATTTATACAGAACTGGGCTGCTCATGGAGAAGAATTAAATGCTGCATTTGAAGTCTTTTACAATCGGTTTATTATCCTTTTTGCTGATGAAAGTCAAGTAAAAGCATCTGGTTGTTCTATTGATTCATCTGTTCATTTCATCAAAAAGCTCCAAGAAGCATATGGAATAGACCTATTTGATCGCCTAAACATAGCTTTTAGAACTGCTAACAGAATTGATGTGATGAGGATGAATGATTTTCAGTTGGCATTAAATAAAGGACTGCTGGATGAGAATACAATTGTTTTCAACAATCTAGTAGAAAATAAGAGAGACTTTGAAAGTAGTTGGGAAGTACCTTTAAAGGAAAGCTGGCACAAACAGTTGATTTAACTTCACAGCCTCCATCTAGCTTTTTACTATTCTTAAACACTTATTAATTACCTCTATAAAGTAAGAATTAAAGAAATTTTTCTTCGTTGATACTGTTAATATATTTCAATTCTTATTTCTGTTCAATTCAAAGAGATGACTACTTTTGTTTTTTAATAATTTTTAATGGCTTCAAGTCCTGAAACAATTGAAAAGGTAAACGAAATTTTCTCTACTTATTTAGAGAAAAATGGTCACCGAAAAACACCAGAGCGTTTCGCAATTTTAAGCGAAATATATACTCAAGAAGATCATTTTGATATTGAGTCGCTGTATGTTTCTATGAAGAATAAAAAATACAGAGTAAGTAGAGCAACTTTATACAATACCATTGATTTATTGCAAGCATGTAATTTAGTCAGGAAGCACCAATTTGGGAACAATATAGCTCAATTTGAGCGCTCCTATGAGTATAAACAACATGATCATTTGGTGTGTACTAAATGTAACAAAGTAATAGAATTTTGTGATCCAAGAATTCAACACATTAAATCTACTGTGGGGGAATTATTGGACTTCAAAATTCTACACCATTCTTTGAATTTGTATGGAATATGCAGTTCATGTGAAGGTCTTGAAGAAGCAAAAAAGAAAAACTAGAAGAAATAACTTCTAATTAAATGAGATGAATATGAAAGTAGATGTTTTATTAGGTCTTCAATGGGGAGATGAAGGAAAAGGAAAAGTGGTAGACGTATTGACACCTGATTATGATGTAATAGCAAGATTTCAAGGAGGTCCTAATGCAGGGCATACTTTAGAGTTTGATGGAATCAAACATGTTTTACACACTATCCCCTCAGGAATATTTCATTCAAATAAAATAAATGTAGTAGGTAATGGAGTGGTAATTGACCCTATTATTTTTATGAAGGAAATAAAAGCCTTAGAAGAAATGGGAGTGGCGATTAATGAAAGGATGGTGATTTCAAGAAAAGCTCATTTAATCTTACCTACGCATAGGTTATTAGATGCTGCTTCTGAGCAAGCTAAAGGAAAGCAAAAAATAGGGTCTACTCTGAAAGGAATCGGTCCTACTTATATGGATAAAACGGGAAGGAATGGATTAAGAATAGGAGATGTTGAAACACCTAATTTCAAAGAAAAGTATGATCAACTAAAGAAGAAGCACCTTCAATTGTTAGATCAATATAGCTTTGAATACGAGTTAGAAGAAATGGAGGAAGAATGGATGAAGTGTATAGAATCCTTCAAACAATTTAGTCTAGTTGATAGTGAGCATTTTGTAAATCGTGAACGGAAGAATGGAAAAAGAGTATTAGCAGAAGGAGCTCAAGGTACATTGTTAGACATTGACTTTGGCTCATACCCATTTGTTACTTCTTCCAATACGATTACAGCAGGAGCTTGTACTGGTTTAGGAGTTGCTCCTAACCAGATAGGTGAGGTTTATGGAATTTTTAAAGCATATTGTACAAGAGTAGGTAGTGGACCATTTCCCTCTGAATTAGAAGATGAAATAGGTGAGCGAATGCGTAAGGCAGGGCACGAGTTTGGTGCAACAACAGGAAGACCTAGAAGATGTGGTTGGTTAGATTTACCAGCTCTGAAATATGCATGTATGATTAATGGGGTGACTCAATTAATTATGACCAAGGCTGATGTTCTGAGTGAATTCGAAACCATTAAGGTTTGTACAAAATATCTCCATAGAGGAGAAGAAATTGATTATCTCCCGTTTGATGTTATTGGTGGCGACCTCAGCCCAGTATATGAAGAAATGGAAGGTTGGTCAGAAGATTTGACTGGTCTAGGTTCCATAGAAGAAATTCCTACTACCTTAAATTCTTATATTGAATATTTGGAACGACATTTGGAGATACCGATTACTATAGTTTCGGTTGGGCCAGATCGAAATCAAACCTTAGTAAGAAAAAGTGAATGGGTAGTTGCCTAATAAAAACCTTTTTTAATTTAAGAAATCTATTAAGTTGTCTTCTTCTGATTAGTTCTTTTTCTCTTTTTGCGCAGAGAAAAGAAAAAGTTGAACTTGTTAGGGCTGAAACTTTAGATGGAGTAGTAATAGAAGGTGTAAAAGCTCAAAAACTAATTGGGAATGTAGTCCTGAAACATCAAAATACTTTGATGTATTGTGATACTGCTTTTTTATATTCTAAAACTAACAATATCGATGCTTATGGTTCTATTCGCATCAATCAAGGAGATACACTTAACTTATATGGAGATAAATTAAACTATATAAGTAAAGAAGGACTTGCCATAGTAACAGGAAAAGAGGTTAAGCTAATAGGAAAAGAGTTTACCTTGGTAACTGATAGGTTATATTACAATCGTATAAAGAATTCTGCTGTATACAATACTGGAGGCATTATAGAGAGTAACAAAGATGCAAATCTATTATCAAGTAGAGTCGGCTATTTCTATATGAATCGTTCTCTTTTTACTTTTAAGGATAGTGTTAAGCTAAGTAACCCAGAGTTTAATATGGTCTCCGACACTTTAGAATATTCTACAAATACTAAGGTTGTTCATTTCTTAGGGCCAACTACTATAAAAGGAGATAACAATTTAATTTATTGCGAGAATGGTTTTTATAACACCAAAAATGATAAATCACAGTATTACAGTGATGCATACATTATTTCAGATGGGAGAAAAATAGTTGGAGACACTTTGTTCTATGATAGAGCAAAAGGGTATGGACAAGCTGATGGTCATGTAGAAATTACTGATACTGCAGAAAATGTAATCATTACCGGAGAGCATTGTAGAATATATGAGGAGAAGGATAGTGCCATTGTGACCAATAAAAGCATGTTGACACAAGTTTTTGATGAGGATTCACTTTTTATTCGGGCCGATACATTTAAATTTTTTGGGAGCGCAGATAGCGAGCGTAAACTATTTGCATATTATGATGTAAGAATCTTTAAAAGTGATTTACAAGGACGTTGCGATTCAATCTCGTATCTATTGTCAGATTCAATTGTAAAGTTGCACAATGATCCAGTATTATGGTCAGAAAGTAATCAGCTAACTGCTGATTCCATTAGTCTTCAGATTGCCAATGGAAAGATTCAATCTATCTATCTTGATAAAAATGCATTCATTATTTCACAGTTAGATAGTATTCGCTTTAACCAAATTAAAGGCAAAGAGATGAGGGGGTACTTCAAAGATAGTAAGCTTTCAAAGGTAGAAGTTAGAGGGAATGGACAAACGACTTATTATGGTCAAGATGAAACAAACAAGTTCATAGGGGTAAACGTTGCTGAAAGCTCAAACATAGACATCCATTTAAAAGATCAAGCAATAGACGGTATAACCTTTTTAAATCGGCCGAAAGCAGTAATGTACCCTATGGGAACTTTAGACCCTGTTACAGAACTACGTTATAGGGGATTTAGCTGGAGAATAAAAGAAAAGCCATTAAATAAAAATGAACTATTAAAATAACAAACAATGATGAAGAGAATAATTCAACTAATTATAGCAATTCTATTTTCTGTGGGAACACAAGCTCAGTATGCAGATCTAGCAGATGTTGACTTTTTACTGGGAACTTGGAAAATGGAAGGTAAAGAAACCTATGAAAGTTGGGTGAAGTCTGAAGGAAAGATTGTAGGAAAATCCTATAAAATTAAGCAAGGAGAAAAAGTGTTGACAGAAACAATAGAGATCTTTTTGAAAGATGGAGAAATCATTTATGTAGCTACTGTCCTAGATCAGAATGAAGGAGAAGGTGTCTCTTTTACTTTAAATACTTTTGAAGAGGGGATGTTTTCCTTTGAAAATTTAGAACATGATTTTCCCAAAAAAATTCAATATCAGTTGTTAGATGAAACTAAACTCTTTGTTTCAGTATTAGGGAAAAAGAACAAGGGGTATACTTTTTACTTGAACAAACAAGCGGATTAATAGAACTGCATTTTTATTTGCTATAATTTATACTTGGAATTAGTAAGTAGATTCCTGTCATTATCAACGGGCAATTTAATTGGTCATCTTGTCTATCTAATCATTTTCTGTTACTTTAGTGATAATCAAATTAATCGATCTTGAAGAATTATACCGAGCAAGAGATTTATTCACTTATTAAGCGGTTTGAAGCTAGAAAATTGCCTAGAAATGAATGGAACCACAATGCTCACCTTATTATTGCTATATGGTATGATAGAAAAAATGCAGCTGAGCAAGCTATCAATTTAGTGAGAGAGAATATTATTAAGCACAATGAATCTATAGGCACACCAAATTCAGATGAAGAAGGTTACCATCATACTGTTACTGTGTTTTGGTTACGAATTGCCAAAGAGTTTATGAAGAGTAAGCACTTTAATTCAATTGCTGATGCTTGTAATTCGTTTATTGCTTCTAAATTTTCAGATGTAAACTTTCCCTTGGAGTATTACAGTAAAGAGGTCCTATTCTCTTTAGAAGCTAGACAAGGTTGGGTAAGGCCCGACAAAAAAGAACTAGGTAAATTATAAGGAATGAACTAGAGATTTTATTATCTTATTCATTCTTTCAACTCCCATGAAATATAGAGAAGCAACTATATCCGATTTCGCACAATTAAAAGAATTAGGTAAAATTTCTTATTCCGAATTCTCTGAAGTTCTTGATGGAGAACATTGGGAGAAAATGTATATTTTTTTGGATGATGAGCAAGTACTAAAGAAACTAATTTTTGACAGTAAAGTATTTGTTTGTGAACTATCAAGTAAGCTTATTGGAATGGTTTATTTTGTTCCAAGTGGATCAGCGTATGGGAAGTATGAAGCAGAATGGAGTAGAATACGTTACTTAGGCGTTAACCCAGAATATCGTGGGAGAAGCATAGGGAAGGAACTAACTCAATTGTGCATTGAAGAAGCAAAAGTAAGGGGAGAAAAATTTGTTGCCTTACATACCTCTGAGTTTATGAATACTGCTCGAAAGATGTATGAAAATTTAGGATTTAAACAACTCAGCTATTTCCAACATTATGGGAAGAAATATTGGATTTATTTACTTTCAATTCATTAATAATTAAAGGCTCCAAAGAAGATCCCAAATCCAAATACAGCACCTTGAATTGGATCATTGCCAATACCTGCTAAGTCAACCTTTGAGGCAAATTGATAACCTCCAAATACACGAAATTGTATAAAATCTGTAGGTGTTAATGTTAAACCAGCTATGGGTGTTATATTCAAAGTATTATCAGAGAACTCTTCAAAATTATTAGGGGCGGTTTCTAAACGAGCCACGATGTCGCCAAAAGCAATCCTAGTTTCGGTATACAAAGCAAAGCGATTTGTAGTATTAGAAAAAGCCCCAATTAGTAGGCCACCAGCAGAATGGGTTACATCATAATTTTTGTCTTGTTCGTTAGAATAGTAGTTACCTAGATCTTTTCCATAACCAAAACCACCAAAGTAAAAATTACTAAATATCCAAGCACCTTCACCACCAATAATATATTCTCCGTCTTCATTAATAATTAGTGATGATCCTCCAAATCCGCCAATGTGATTTGATTTTTCAAAAAGTGATTTCTTTTCATCCTGAGCAGTAGTCATCAAGGTAATAGTGACTAAAATAGAAGTTAGTATTGTTTTCATTTTTAAAGATTTAATAGTTTTTTGAGATCGTTTAGATAAGTGTCAAACTCAGTTCGTCCAAGCTTTGTAATTGTGCATTCAGTATGTGGGTAATTTCCCTTGAATGTTTTACTTACAGTAATATAATTAGCAGCTTGGAGTTTGCTGATTTGAACACTCAGATTGCCTTTGGTGGCTCCAGTTACTTCCATTAGCTTTTTGAAATCTGCAGCACTATCGATACCAGCTAAAAAGCTAATAATAGACAAACGGAGTTCTTGATGTAAAAGGGAGTTGAGTTTAGACATTTTCAGATTTTCTTAATGTTAAGCCAGGCCATACATAACCTACTAATATGCTAGCTGAAAATATTAAACTATGGTACATAGGTTCTACAAAGAAAGCACAGCATATAGCTCCTACTTCTAATAATATTCCGCCAATTACAAAAGGTTTGAACTTTGAAATGCCACCGCTAATGAAAGTTGCCATTCCAGCAAGCATCAAGATGATAACATGAGGTGTAAGTTGATTATATACACTGTATGTTATGCCTATAATCATGGTGAATACAAATGCTCCCCATGTATATTCTGTTATTCTATCTCCTGCAGTTTTTGTCCCAGCTCTTTCACTTTCTTTCTTGCCATATATTGCTGATATTATTCCACCTAATATGCCTACTGCAGGCCATATAGTCCAGAAATAAGCTTTACCATATAAAATATACTCAGCAATTCCTGCTGGTATCAGTAAGGCACCCCATAGTATAAAGTAAAATGAATTCCTGTGTAATGATTTTCTAGTTTCTGAAAGCATGCTCTCTATAATTTCTATACTCTTTGTTGGTTCCATTATTTGTTTTTTAATTAATGTGACGCAAATATAAACTAGTTTATAGAATAAACCAAATATATTTTTCAATTCATATATCTTGCCTTGTCAAAAAGGCCAAGTTTGGTTTATACTTGTATTGTATATATATTAGTAAATCAGAATCTTAACAGAAGATGTCTTATTAATTTACCTAAAAAAAGAAAAGATGAAAAAATTAGTTGCAGAGTTTATCGGAACATTATGGTTAGTATTAGGAGGTTGTGGAAGTGCTGTTTTAGCCGCAGGATACCCAGAGCTGGGAATTGGTTTTGTAGGTGTAGCTATAGCCTTTGGTTTAACAGTAGTAACAATGGCTTATGCTATAGGGCATATTTCTGGTTGCCATTTAAATCCGGCTGTTTCAATTGGATTATGGATAGGAGGGCGTTTTGACAAAAAGGATTTGTTGCCCTATATCGGTGCACAGGTATTAGGGGGGATTGCAGGTGCTAGTATCTTGTACCTAATAGCAAGTGGGAAATCTGGATTTGAGTTAGGAGGTTTTGCAGCTAATGGTTATGGTGAACATTCCCCTGATGGTTATACCATGCTTTCAGCTTTAGTCACAGAAGTAGCGATGACCTTTATGTTCTTAATTATCATTTTGGGTGCTACACATTCAAAGGCACCTAAAGGCTTTGCGGGTTTAGCAATTGGCTTAGGGTTAACACTCATTCACCTTATAAGTATACCTGTTACCAATACTTCAGTGAATCCAGCAAGAAGTACCAGCCAAGCAATTTTTGTAGGCGATTGGGCTATGGACCAGTTGTGGCTATTTTGGCTGGCACCAATAGTTGGAGCTATATTGGCTGGAATAGTATATAAATTCATTTCTCCAGAAGAAGAGTAGTTTATCGCAAAAAGAAAATAAGAGAAAAGTCCGCTGAAAAGTTTTCAGGGAACTTTTCTCTTAAAATAAACATTAGGAAACTTCTCTTATTTTCTGAAAGATAATTTTTTCATCTCCATCAGAGAAACCTTGTTTCTCCCAAACAATTATTCCTTCTTTATTAAAGAGAAATGTATGAGGGGTATTGGAAGCATTGAGAGCATGCATTAACTTTTTATTTATATCTAAGTATATTGGAAACTTCCATCCTTTCTCTTTTACAAAAGGTTTAACTCCATTTTTATATTTAGGTAAATCAACAGAAATAGCTACAATGTTTGCGTTGGTTTCATTTATTAGTGGACGATAAGATTCAGAAATACTTCCCAATTCTTTTTTACAAGGAGCACAGCAAGTGGCCCAAAATACAACTAATGTTGGTTTACCTTTTTCAATTAGATTTTCAGACAAAAATACTTCTTCATCCAACGTTTCTATTTCAATTGATGGTAAGCTTACTTCCTTTTCAAGAGAGTTTAGAGCCATTACAAAGCCAGTAGTTACTATTAGTACCATGGCTAAAGCTTTTGAAACGATTAATTTAATCATAGGATATTTTCTAAGTGAATAAAATGATTAAGGCATATTTATTCTAGTTTGGATCATATCCAACCGACGAACTGATTTTTCTAGAAGAGGAGATGCCTTTTTAAAGTCAGGGTCTGCAACTAAACCATAATAAGTGGCAACATTGTTCCATTCTACTATACCTGCCATTTGAGGTTGAAGTATGAAAGACTCATTAGGAACATTGATTAAAGGTTTTAAACTTGCAACAAACTTTGGAGGTCCATATTTTAGTTTTGGGGCTTCAGACTGTTTGAAGTATTCAGGAAGAGCTGTTTTAGATTCAGGGGTTAACCAAGCATTAAAAAACTCATAAGTCTTGTCTTTTTGAAAGCTAACAGTCACATCCTCCTCCACTTCATAATAAGCTAATTGGATAGAGGTTAAAGCAGCATCCCTGATTGAAAATAACTTCTGAGCTTTTTTATCAGCTAACAGTTGTTTTTGTGCATCTACAGAAGGCCATTCAAATATTGCTACCATTTGTGGTTGTATTTCACCTCCAGTTATTGCAAGTACCTGAAAGCTTCCTAGCATTTTTCCACCATATTTAGCGGCCAATGGTAAAATTTTTGGAAAATAGTTTTCAGATAGTTCAGCTTCTTTACCGCCTTCAATGGTAGCAAAAGCTATTTCTATCACTTTTCCAGATTTTAAGGTTATATCTAATGAATTTGCTTCATCATGCTTGCAACTTTTTTCACAAGAAGTATTTTTTTTGGTTTTGTTTCCTTCTGCTTCACAGGCTTGAATAGAGAAGACAGAAAAAAGGGCGACCGTTAAAATTGTTATTTTCATTTTTTTAGTTTTTATGATTATTTGCCAAAAGTATTTTATCTTTACATACCATACAAAAAGTGTGGTACATACAAAAAGGTTCGTGTAATGAGAAAAGAAACATCTACCAATTTTGAAAATCAGAAGATATTAGAAATGTCTTGTGGCCTATCATACGCAGTAGAGTTAATTACGGGTAGGTGGAAAGTGAATATTCTTTGGAATTTAAATAGAGGAGTTAATCGCTATGGAGAATTGAAGCGACAAATACCTGGTATTTCTGAAAAAATGCTTACTCAGCGCTTAAGAGATATGGAAGCAGACGGACTTATTATTCGGGAAGATTTTAAGACTATCCCTCCACATGTAGAATATACTTTATCTAAGGCTGGCTTGCAATTAGTTCCCGTATTACATGAATTGTGTCAATGGGGGAGCAAGGTAAGAGATATTACAAGGTTAGAAGAGGTAATTAATTAAAAGATGACTTCTGAAAAGAAAAAAATTAAGAGATTCTATTTATTTGGTGGCTTATTTTGGTTGCTCTTTATTTTCCTTTTCTTTCTTGGAAAGAGTTTTATAAATGAAATAAATATTCAAAATAGTTTCTTTCAACTTTTAGACGGAATTCTGAACATTATGATGGCCTTTGGAATTTTTGGAATTCCAATCGTATTTTTCTTTTCATTTCTTATTAAAATAGGTGAATGCATAATAAATAAAATACCAACAAAAGAAGACCGTAAAAAGTTTAATAGATATAATCAGAAACAGTAGATAAATATATGTCAACTCTAGTCTGTCCCAATTGTGAAAACCCGCTTTCTGATTCAGGAAATAAGAGTTATAGCTGTGAATTAAACCACAGTTTTGATCTCTCCAAAGAAGGTTATCTTAACCTCTTGGCGGTTAATCAGAAGAAATCAAAATCTCCTGGAGACAATGAGATGATGGTAGCTGCTAGAAGAGATTTTCTGGAGTTAGGGCATTACAGCCCTTTAATTGAAAGTTTAATTACGACTATAAAAGAAGAGTTGACTTTTGCTAATAAAAAGCCAATTGTACTAGATGCAGGTTGTGGGGAAGGGTATTATTCAGAGCATGTATTGAATAAGGTCATTGGTTTTACCAATCAAATTATAGGTACAGATATCTCAAAGTCTGCAATAAGGAGTGCTGCTAAGAAATACAAAGACAACTTCTACTTTGTAAGTTCTGTCTACAATCTTCCTATAGCAGTTCAAAGCATAAATTTGATTCTTTCAATATTTTCCCCAATTCATCCGGAAGAATTTCAGAGAGTATTATCTAAAGATGGATACATTATAGTGGTTAG
>Ga0316204_10004150_pt1 | contig 26816 bp, 22 predicted proteins | sample 6monrhotite_MG_2_FD_205661 | JGI IMG/M metagenome (GOLD analysis project Ga0316204, IMG submission 205661) | Microbial mat bacterial communities from mineral coupon in-situ incubated in ocean water Damariscotta River, Maine, United States -... | ecosystem: Environmental > Aquatic > Marine >...
GCGGTCTTGGCGCGCTGCTGGCTCTGGACGGCAAAAGCATCGCAGTCTTCGCGGGTAAAACCGTAAAGGGCGCACATCAGATCGGCCCCGATTCCTTGCGGCGCGAAACCGATTTCTGCGGAGGCTTGGGGATCAATGGCCCATGCGCCGCCGTCGGATCCCATGGGTACCCGTGACATGGCCTCAACACCGCTGCCGATAATCAAATCGGCCTGTCCGGCCATAACCCGTGCGGCGGCGTAATTGGTCGCCACCAGCCCTGATGAGCAGAAACGATCAATCTGGACGCCTGGCACATGATGTCCGTAACCGGCCATAATACCCGCAAAGCGTGGCAAGACAGACCCCTGCTCCGCAACCGGAGAGACAATCCCGGTGATAATATCATCGACAAGTTCAGGGGTGAAGGCGTTGCGGTCTTTTAAAGCTTTCAAAATCTGCGTCAGCAGGTCAATGGGCGTTACCTCATGAAGGCTACCGTTTGCTTTACCCCGTCCGCGCGGGGTTTTCACATAATCATAAATATAGGCTTCGGTCATTATCTTGTTCCTTTGAATTTTTGGCCATTTAGAATGATTGGGCGTTCAGGCCCATAACACTTGTCGCGCCGGCTTCTATTTTGGCTTTCAGGGCGGCCGTTTCCGGCAGTATATGGCCAAAGAAAAAATCTGCGGTGATCAGTTTATTGTTCAGAAATTCTGCATTACCTTCGCCCGCCGCGATCATTTCATGGGCTTTCTTTGCCATATCGGTCCAGAAATATGCCATGGTCACCAAGGCCAGAAGGTTGAGATAATAATGCGCGCCTGATCCGGCATTATTGGGGTCTGATTGACCATTTTGCATAAGCCACATGCTGGCGGCTTGCAGGCGGCCATTGGCCTTTTCCAGCAGGGGAATATAATTGGCGAGGACTTCGTTGGTCTTATTCTCGTCGATGAATGTTTGAATCATCTCAAAATAAGCCCGGATCGCTGCGCCGCCGTTGGCGGGTAGTTTGCGGCCAATCAGATCCATGGCCTGCACGCCGTTGGTGCCTTCATATATCGGCGCGATACGGCTGTCACGCAGGAATTGTTCCATACCCCATTCGCGGATGTAACCATGACCACCAAAACATTGCAGCGCGCGGCTCGCGGCCTCAACCCCCTGATCGGTCATGTAAGATTTCAGCACTGGGGTGATTAAAGCCAGAAGCTCTTCCGCTTTGTCTTTTTCTGTTTCATCAGGATGCTCGCGGGTGGTGTCCACCAGAATACCGGCCCAGACGGACATGGCGCGCGCGCCCTCAATGAAGGCCCGGTTGGTCATCAGCATCCGCCGTACATCAGGATGAACCATGATCGGATCGGCTTTATCGTTCGGATTTTGCGGCCCGGTCAGGGCGCGGCCCTGCAGGCGGTCATTGGCATAGGCCACCGCATTCTGCTGAGCGACTTCGGCAACGGCCAACCCCTGAATGGCAACGCCGAGACGGGCTTCATTCATCATGGTGAACATAGCCTTCATGCCTTTATGTTTTTCCCCCAGCAGATAACCGGTGGCCTGATCATAATTCATCACGCAGGTGGCATTGGAATGAATGCCCATTTTCTCTTCCAGCGAGCCACAGGAAACGCCGTTGTTGCCGCCGACGGAGCCGTCCTCATGAATGATATTCCGCGGGACAATAAAAAGACTGATACCTTTCACGCCTTCCGGCCCGCCCGGAATACGGGCCAGCACCAGATGGATGATATTCTCCGTCAGGTCATGATCGCCAGCGGAAATGAAAATCTTGGTGCCGGTGACTTTATAACTGCCGTCCTTTTGCGGTTCGGCCTTTGTGGTCAGCAGGCCGAGATCGGTGCCGCAATGTGGCTCGGTCAAATTCATTGTGCCGGCCCATTCGGCGGAATACATTTTTGGCAGATATGTCTCTTTCTGGGCATCGGTGCCCCAGGCATAAATCGATTCCGTCGCGCCCTTGGTCAGGCCGGGATACATGGCAAAACCCCAGTTGGCCGATACCATAATTTCATTGAGCAATAAGCCAAGGGTTTGCGGCAAACCCTGCCCGCCATACTTAACATCGCCGGTCATGCCCTGCCAGCCGCCCTCAAGATACTGGGCGTAAGCTTCCTTGAAGCCGTCCGGGGTAATGACGGAGCCATCTTTCAGACGACAGCCCTGCTCATCAGCGGGCAGATTGAGCGGCTGAAAGACATTCTCATTGATTTTTGCCGCTTCATCAAGAATGGCATCCAGAAGATCCGGTGTTGCCTCCGCAAAGGCAGGCATATTGTTATATTGCTGCAGATTAAAATAATCATGCAGAAGAAATTTTATGTCTTGGACGGGGGCTGAATAAGTTGGCATGGGATATGTCTCCTGAGATTATGCTTTTGATGTATTCTGATCAGATTCTTTGAGTGAATAGGGTTGCCAGTCTTCAAACATTTTAATGATTTCGTTGAGTTCCGCTAAGGTCTCATCAATATCTTTTTTTTGTCGTTCAAGGGTTGCGATTCTTTTGCGGCAATTTTCCAGACCTATCTCGCGTTGCCGGGCCTTGCCGCCTTCCAAATAGTAAAGGTCCAAATGCTTGCCCATTTCTGCAATGGAAAAACCGACCCGCTTGCCGCGTAATATCCACGCCAGTCTGGCTCTGTCCTTTTTTGAATAGATCCGCCTTTGTCCTTCCCGGGTGGGCGCAATGAGCTTTTGATCCTCATAATAACGCAGGGTTCGGGGCGTTATGCCGAATTCTTCAGAAAGCTCAGAGATATTATAATTTTCTTTGGTCATTCAACACCTGAAAATATTAGAAATCATACTTTTACAAGGCATAATGTATAGATACGGGCCGTAGGGTTTAAGAATCAATGACAGAATATTAGTTGACCTTTACGTAAAGGTCAACTAAAAATAAACGATCGTTTAAAATATTCTCAATACCCCGGATAAAAGGGCAGAAATAGTCTAAAAAATAGTATCATTTGAAGGCAATTTTATATAGGATTTATCTGGGGTAAAAAGGCTATCAGCAGCTTATACGGGTTGCCTTATCAATATCAGACTTAAAGTATTACGCTCATGCAGATCTACCTGCCTATCGCTGAAATGTCGATTAACATCTTTTTGCTTTTGCTGATGGGCGGAGGCGTTGGTTTTTTGTCCGGCATGTTTGGTGTGGGCGGTGGATTTCTGATGACGCCGCTGCTGATTTTTGTTGGAATTCCGCCTGCGGTGGCGGTGGCGACAGAAGCCAATCAAATTACCGCCGCTTCGGTTTCCGGCGCTTTGGCCCATGGCCGGCGGGGTGGCATAGATTATAAAATGGGCTTTGTTCTTATTATTGGCGGTGCGGTTGGTTCTTACTTTGGATCGATGCTCTTTACCATTCTGAAGGCCACCGGACAGGTTGACCTGATGATCTCGCTGGCTTATGTGCTGTTTCTGGGGGCGATCGGCGGGATGATGTTTGTGGAAAGCGTGCGCAGTATTTTGCGTAATCGGCGCGGCGATAATCCCCCGGTAGGCCGCAGACCGCGAACCTGGGTCGATGCCTTGCCGCTGAAAATGAGATTTCGCGCGTCTAAAATGTATGTCAGTGTCCTGCTCCCGCTGGCAATTGGCGGCCTTGTCGGCGTTCTGGCGGCGATCATGGGGGTTGGCGGCGGTTTCATTATGGTGCCGGCGATGATTTATCTGTTGAATATGCCGATCAAGGTGGTGATCGGGACGTCGCTTTTCCAGATTACCTTTGTTACGGCAGCCGTCACATTTCTGCATTCGGTCAATACCCAAACCGTTGATGTGATGCTGGCTCTGATTTTGCTGATCGGTGCGGTTATCGGTGCGCAAATTGGTGCGCGCTTCGGCATAAAATTAAAAGGTGAGCAACTGAGGATCTTGCTGGCGATTCTGGTGCTGGCGGTTTGCGGCAAGATGGCCGTGGATCTGGTCAGTATGCCAGATGAAATATATTCGGTTTCACAGACGGGGAAAATTCATTGATGCGCGTCCTGTCCCATATAACCCGGTTGCTGATCAGCTGTATCTGTGGACTGGCATTCACTCAGCAGGTTCTTGCGGAACGTATGGTTACTGACCTGTCCAGTCATGTTATCGAAATTACATCCAAATTTTCCGGCACGGAGCTGTTGATATTTGGCGCGATAGAGCGGGCCATTACCAAAAGCGGCGGCGGGCAAAATATTGTGGTCGAGGGGATTGATTATGACATCATCGTTGTGGTGCAGAGCGAGCGCAACGACATGATTATCCGGCGCAAGGAAATGATCGGGCCCATATGGGCCAACAAAGGCCATAAGACACTCAAAAGCGTGCAGGGCTATTATGCGGTCACAACCACGAGGCCGCTTGATCAGATATTATCCCGCGAACAATCGAAATTATTGGGTGCCGCCATTGATCAGATCAAGATTAATTTCGATGAACCGGTGTCCGAGATAGAAGAACGCGCTTACCGGGAGGGTTTCATTCGTAATATGAAAGCCAAAAAACTTTACAGCCAGCAAGAGGGCACCATCTCTGTTCTGGATGACATATTATTTCGGGCTATTTTGGCCTTTCCGGCCAATATGCCGGTGGGAAACTATCAGGTGGACGTCCATCTGGTGCGCGACGGCGAAGTGATTTTGAGCGAGCAATCCTCGCTGGAGGTAGGCAAGATCGGACTGGAAAGGATTATCTATAGTTTTGCTCATGATCATCCGGCCTTTTATGGCATAGTGGCTATTATCGTTGCCCTATTCGCCGGATGGCTTGGCGGTTTCCTGACCAATAGGATGGGGAAATAACGGCAGTGTGATGTAAATTTTCTTGCGATTTCTGTCAACGGCACTACAAAGACAATCATGGATATATCATATTTAGTTGCCCTGATTGGCGGCATGTTCAGTTTCTTGTCACCCTGCGTTTTGCCGTTGGTGCCCGCCTATATCTGTTTTATCACCGGCAACAGTTATCAGGATGTGCTGGCTCAAGATAAACAGGCCAGATGGGCCATGCTCTGGCCTGCGCTGGCCTTTGTGCTGGGTTTCTCGACTGTTTTCATTGCTCTGGGGGCTGGCGCGTCCTCTATTCAAGGAATTCTTCTGGAATATAAAGAGGTTTTTGCTAAAATTTCCGGCGTCATGATCATCATTCTGGGGGTGCATTTTACCGGCTTGGTCAGAATACCCCTGTTATATCGCGAGGCCCGCTTTCAGGCCGGAGACGGACAAAAAGGCCTGATCGGTGCCTATGTTATTGGTCTGGCTTTTGCCTTTGGCTGGACACCCTGTATCGGCCCCATTCTCGCGACCATTCTGACCCTGGCGGCAAGTCAGGAGCATTTCTCTCAAGGCATCGCCTTGCTGGCAGTCTATTCCCTGGGCCTGGGCATTCCCTTCATCATGGCCTCCATTGCGATCAATGGTTTCCTGAGGGCATCCCAGCGAATCAAAAAACATCTACGCAGCATCGAACTGACCATCGGCGCCCTGCTTATCGTCACAGGACTGGCCATATTTACCGGTTCATTGCAAAATCTTGGGTTTTACTTAATAGAAGTGTTTCCCTGGCTCGCTCGCATAGGCTAGAGCATGCTCCGTGTCCGTGTGGTGCGACCTGGCTGCGTCTCACGTATTTTTCTCGTACGCATCGTCTTGTCAGTCTTGCCACACGAAAACGCAGCTGGCTCTAGTGGGTTTGGTGTTCCGTGCGGGCTTCGCCGTGCGGCTGTTTAAACAAAAAAAGGCCCCGGAAAGGGTTTGTAACCTCGCCGGAGCAGTTAGGCAGATGAAAGATCAGGCATGATCTTTCAGGGGATAAAGGAGATAACCACAACTTATGAGATCATATTGTAACCAAAAAAGTTAAAAAACAACTAAAAAGTTAGTGAATGGTGAAATAGGCAGAGGAGGATCGATTATTGAGCAGGTTGAAAAGCTCTTGCCACAGATATATTCCGCTCACGTCTTGGGAGATAATCACCTCATCGAGTTTTTGTTTTACGTAGCTGATCCCTTTTGCCCCATGACGGTCCAGAATATCATTGGCAGCGATTTCAAGTAGTGATTTTGGATTCGTGCCCAGCAGGGTCATTTCGGCGATGAGTTCCATAAGGGAATAATCCTCATAACTGGTTTTTTCTGTTCGGCGCGGGTTTTTTAAGATCTGTGGGCTCATGCTTTTGTCCTTCTGCAGATTTAATATGCAAAAGCCGCGCCATATGGCGCGGGGCAGGCCCCAGCTCAGATCATGACGGGCATCCGGCTTTTTCAGGCCCGCACTGACCCGGTAGAATATGCAGGATCAGGAAAAATATTCCGCCTATAGCACCAGCTTGAATATTTCCGCCGTCTGATTATGGCGGGGGATTTTCTCAAGGGGAATATGGGGTATGATCATGCTGAAATCGCGGACAACATCCACCAAATCCAGGGTGCTTTGTGAAGATTCTGAAACGATCAGCCCGGCAATTTCGATGCCGCGCCGCGTAAGACAGTCTATGGCCGTCAGGCTATGGCTTAATGTGCCAAGATAACTGCCCGTCACCAGCAGACATCGGCAGTCGAGCCTTGTCATAAGATCAAGCGTGGTATGGTCAGAATTCAAGGGAACCATGACGCCGCCGACCCCCTCGATCAGGAGGAAATCAAGCGGGCCATCGGCGGTATCTTGGCCAATATCCTGGCTTATATCTTGGGCCTGCTGTTGGCAGAATTCTATGACCTGCTCGAGATTAATCACGTCCCTCACCTGCTCTGCGGCCCGGTGCGGCGGCAGGGGCGGCCCATAACGCCAGGGGGAAATCCGGGCGGCATTGTCCAATGTCGGTGCGATTCCCATGGCGATCAGTAGTTGGCCCGTATCACTCTGTTCGATGGCCGCAGGATCAAAACCACTGATGATCGGTTTAATGGCGCGGGCATTGTAGCCTTTCTCCTGTAACTGCCGAAGCAACTGACAGGTGACATAGGTCTTGCCAATGTCGGTTCCGGTCGCGCCAATAAAAATCACCTTGGTCATATTATAAGATTCCATGTTTCCTGATCGCCGCAGCTAAGGCGTGAATATCGCCAGGGTGATGACCAGCTGAAAAAGTAAAGCGCAGCCGGGCTGTCCTCTCGGCAACGGTGGGTGGGCGAATGCCGACCGCCAGAAAGCCATCTTCTTCCAAGGCGGCCGCGTATTTCATGGTTTGCGCCGTGCTGCCGATGATGATCGGCACGATCGGACTTTGCACATCGGGCAGATTCAAAAGCCTGGCAAAAAGCCGGGCATTGTCCATCGGCCGCTGGCAATAGCCCGGATCGATTGCGATAATATCAAGGGCGGCCAGGGCCGCCGCCGCATTGGCTGGCGGCAGGGCCGTGGTATAGATCAGACTTCTGGCCCGGGTCTTGATCAGTGCGATCACGGCTTTACTGGCACAGAGATAACCGCCAAAACTGCCAATGGCTTTTGACAGGGTGCCCATTTGCAGGGGGATATCCGGCAGGGGTGAAAACATATGCCGACTGCCTTTGCCACCGCCAATCACGCCCAACCCGTGGGCATCATCGCTCATCAACCAACAGTCATGGGCCTGCGCCAGATCACTTAATTTATCCAATGGGGCCAGATCACCGTCCATGCTGAATACGCCGTCTGTTAGAATCAGGGCATTTTGATGCGCGGCTCTGTGGCGATGGATTAACTGCTCCAAATGTATCATGTCGTTATGGTGAAAAAATTCTATTTGTGCGCCGGACATATCACTGCCTGCGCGCAGGCAGGCATGACTTAATTCATCAATGAAAATAATATCCTGTTGGCCTATCAAGGCAGGAATTATACCAATATTGGCCATATAGCCTGTGCCGAAAACGCAGGCATCCTCGCTGCCCTTGAATGTTGCAAGGCGCTGTTCCAATTGACTGATCAAAGGATGATTGCCGGTGATCAGCCGGGATGCCCCGGCCCCGGTGCCGTAACGGTCTATGGCTTCTTTCGCCGCTTGCTTGACTTTTGGGTGATGGGTAAAATTTAGGTAATCATTACAGCAAAATGAAATCAGCGGACGGTTTGCCATCTCTTGGGATTCATCCTTTGCCCTGATAACCTTACCCTCTGCGGTGCGGTGGGAATCCAGAATATGCCGCCTCAACCCCTGACCCTCGAGGGACAATAGTTTCTTTTGTGCAAAGGCATCAAGCGACGTCATAGATGGTTATCCTGAAAATTTCTATTGGCTGTGCAGTATGATATTGTGGCTGACCTGTCAATCAAAGAGCAAAATACTTGACTCTTCAGGTGCCTTCGGGGAAGGTGCAACTAAACATAATAATGATAGTTAACCGGAGTGCCTATGCCCCCTTCAAATGCGCCGCAAGAGACATCTGTTTCCACGATGGATAATCCCTATCCGGACGGTTTCCGCCATAATTGGACCCGGCGGGAAATATTGGCCTATTTTGACCTGCCCATGATGGAGTTGCTGTTTCAGGCGCAAACCATGCATCGGCGTCATTTCGACCCCAACCGGATACAGCTTTCCCAGTTATGCAGTATCAAGACCGGCGGCTGCCCAGAAGACTGTAAATATTGCCCGCAATCTGCCCGCTATCAGACCAATGTCGATGCCGAGCGTTTGATGGCGGTCGAAAAAGTTCTGGAAGGCGCACGGAATGCCAGGGCCAATGGCGCGACAAGATATTGCATGGGGGCCGCCTGGCGTAGCCCCAAGGGCCGGGATATGGAAGCCGTCTGTGATATGATCAAAGGGGTTAAGGATCTGGGCCTTGAATCCTGTATGACCCTTGGTATGCTTGGCGAGGATCAGGCCGCACAATTGAAGCAGGCCGGCCTTGATTATTATAACCATAATGTCGACAGCTCGCCGGAATATTATAAAGAAATAATCACAACCCGCAGCTACGAAGATCGCCTGAATACTTTGGAAAATGTCCGCGCAGCTGGGATCAATGTCTGTAGCGGCGGCATTGTCGGCATGGGGGAAAGTCTGGAAGATCGTGCCGGAATGCTACAGACCCTGGCCAACCTGCCGCAGCATCCGGGCAGTGTACCGATCAATATGCTGGTGCAGGTCGAAGGAACGCCGCTTTTCGGCGAGGGCCAGATGGATCCGTTTGATTTTATTCGCACCATTGCGGCGGCACGTCTGATCATGCCGGCCTCTTATGTGCGGCTGTCAGCAGGTAGGGAAGCCATGAGTGACGAGATGCAGGCCTTATGTTTCATGGCCGGGGCCAACAGTATTTTTTACGGTGAGAAACTTTTGACCACGGCAAATCCCTTGCAAAATACCGATTTGGATCTCTTCGCCCGTCTTGGGATTACGCCTGAGGGCAATTTGGGTATTACGCCCGAAAGCCAATGATGAAGAAGGATTTACCCGATTGGTTTGGTGAAGGTTACGGCAATGTCTGGTTGCCCTATACCCAAATGCAAACGGCGGATGATGCCCTGCCTGTGGTTGCTACCGACGGCGTGACCATTGAGCTTGCCGATGGTCGCAAGCTGGTCGATGGTATTGCATCCTGGTGGACGGCGTGTCACGGTTATAATAACCCGCAGATGCAGGAAAAGATGATCGCACAGGTCAAGACTATGTCCCATGTCATGCTCGGCGGGCTGGTGCATGAGGGGGCGGCTACCCTGGCCCACCGTCTGGCGGATCTGTTGCCCGGCGACCTCGATCATGTATTCTTTTCAGAAAGCGGTTCGGTTTCCGTTGAGATTGCTTTGAAAATGGCGGTGCAATATTGGACCAATCTGGGCGAAGTTGGCCATAATCACTTTGTGTGTTTCAAGGGCGGCTATCACGGCGATACCACGGCGGCCATGTCCGTTGGTGATAATGCCACCAGTGATTCTGGCATGCATAAGGCCTTTAGCGGTTTCCTGCAGCAACAATTCCTGCGCCCATTTCCTGCAACAGAACAGGACATGGATGAATTAAACATCTTTCTTGCGGAAAACAAGGGGCAGATTGCCGGTGTTATTATGGAACCTTTGGTTCAGGGGGCGGGCGGTATGAAATTCCATAGCGCAGATACATTGGCGGCGATTTCAAAAATCTGTCAGCAGCATGATGTCCTGTTGATTCTTGATGAAATATTCACCGGTTTTGGCCGAACAGGCACCATGTTCGCCTGCGAGCAGGCAGGCATCACACCGGACATCATCTGTCTGGGTAAAGCCCTGACCGCCGGCACGGTGGCCATGGCCGCAACGGTGGCAACAGACCGGGTTTATGGGGCCTTTTTGTCCGATGATCCACAGGATGCCTTCATGCATGGTCCGACTTATATGGCCAACCCTCTGGCCTGCGCGGCGGCCAATGCATCGCTTGACATTTTCCGTGATGAGCCGATATTGGATCGGGTAAAGCGTATCGAAGGTCACCTTAACCAATCTTTGGAACAGTTTCGCAATCATCCTGACGTGGTCGATGTGCGGGTCAAGGGGGCTATTGGGGTTATTCAGATGAAGAATATGGGGGATCCGGCCAAATTGCGGGCCAAATTTGCAGAAGCGGGGGTCTGGGTCCGCCCCTTTGGTGATATTATCTATCTGACACCGGCATTTTCCGTGGAAAGTCATGAGCTTGCAACATTGACACAGGCCATAGATAAAGTGCTTAATAGTTATTGATTTAACGTGATTCTAAGGGCAAAAATAATGCTGAATCGATTATTGGCGTTGCGGCAAAGCATGCGGGGTTTGAATCTGAATGGTTTTCTCATTCCCCATGCAGACGAACATCAATGTGAATATACCCCAAAGCCGGCGCAAAGACTGACGTGGTTGACGGCTTTTGCAGGCTCTGCCGGTCTGGCGGCGATCACTCTGGATAGGGCGGCCATTTATGTCGATGGCCGCTATACCCTGCAGGTGCGCGCGCAGGTTGATACCAAATATTTTGAACCTTTAAGCCTTCATGACGATAAGCCGGCAGACTGGTTCCTGTCCCAGCTTACCAAGGGCGACCGGATTGGCTATGATCCGGCACTGCATACCCGCGCGTGGATTGAAAAATTGGCCGCAAGTCTTGCGCGCCGGGGCATTGACCTGGTGGCGGTGGAGGTTAATCCCATTGACGCTTTATGGTCTGATCGACCACAGGCTTCCAAAAATCCCGCCTTCCCCCATCCAGTGGAATTTTCCGGCGAATTATCAGAACATAAGCGGCAGCGTATTGGCAAGGCGTTAAAAGCAGAGGATGCCTTTGGCGCCGTGATAACAAGTCTGGACAGTATTGCCTGGTTGCTCAATATCCGGGGCAGCGATGTGGCGCATACGCCATTGGTGCTGGGTTATCTTATTTTGAGGAATTCCGGTAAGGCGGTATTTTTTGTTGATCAGGATAAAATATCCCCTGAACTTCGGGATCATTTGGGGGCGGGCGTTACGCTGAAGCCTTATGGCGATTTTCTGGTTGCCATAAAAAAACTGGGCAAGGGCGGTAGAAAAATTCTGGTGGATCCGAAAAGATGTCACATGGCGGTGATGGATGCCCTGGAGGAGGGCGGCGCAACTTTGATTGAAAAAGATGACCCCTGCCTATTGCCAAAAGCCTGTAAAAATGAGGTGGAGATCAATGGCGCCCGCGCCGCTCATGTTCGCGATGCGGTGGCCATGTGCAAATTTCTCTGTTGGTTTGATGAAACGGTAGGTCAAGGCACCATTGATGAATTATCGGCCACAGAGGCATTGCTGGGTTTCCGGCAACAGCAACAGCATTTCAGGGGGCTAAGTTTTGATACGATATCCGGCGCAGGACCAAACGGGGCCATCGTTCATTATCGCTCCAGCCCGGAGACCAACCGCAAGATCACTGGAAATATGCTCTATCTGCTGGATTCCGGCGGGCAATATCTGGACGGCACGACGGATATTACCCGGACCCTGGCCGTCGGCATCCCGACAGAGGAGCAGCGGGGTCGTTTCACCCGGGTTTTGAAAGGTCATATCGCCATGGCGAAGGCCCGTTTTCCGGTGGGGCGCAGCGGGGCGCATCTTGATAGTCTGGCGCGAAAGGCTTTATGGGATGTCGGGCTTGATTATGACCATGGGACGGGACATGGGGTTGGCAGTTATCTCGGCGTGCATGAGGGGCCGCAGAATATATCTCAAAATAGTTTTGATGTGGCCTTGCAGCCCGGCATGATATTATCCAATGAGCCGGGCTATTACAAACCGAAAGAATATGGCATCCGCATTGAAAATCTTGTGATTGTCCGGCCCAGTCATTTTGAGGATGAAGAACGGCCGATGAATATTTTTGAAACCATCACTTTTGTGCCAATAGACATAAAGCTCGTCAACGCCCATATGATGAGCAGCGCCGAGATTACCTGGCTGAATATCTATCATGCCCAGGTGCGGGAAAAAATCTCTCCTTACCTTGCGGGCCGGGAACTGGACTGGCTGGTTAAAGCCACCCATTCGGTCATGGTGGTTTAGGGTAAAAAGATGGCCTATGGTGCGGGGGAGAAATAATTCCCGGCCAGAAACATCAGCGGCGAGATGTCGTCGCGGATGATGGCTTTATTGACTTTGCCAATGAAAATGGTATGGCTGCCATAACTGTGATCATGGTCAAGATCGCAAAAAATGGACGCCTGAGCATGCTTAAGATAGGGCAGATCATTGTCGTCATACAGCCAGTCCCCAAGATTGAATTTCTCTTCGCCCTGTTCTTTTGAGGCACAGATGTCGGAGATCGCCTGTTGATCACTGAACAGGATATTGACACAAAACCCATAGCCTTTTGATAAGACATGATGCAGGCCACTGGCCCGGTTGACACAGATCAACAGTGCCGGCGGATCCAACGTGACGGACGTTACCGCCGTGGCCGTCATGGCATATTTCTGGATCCCGTCATAACTGGTGATCACCGTGACCGATGCCCCAAGCCGCCGCATGGCCTGTTTCATCTGATTTTCTAGTATGTCAGGGGGGGTGGTCATTGATATGCTCCGGCGTTAAAGTCTGGTCATAGCTATAGCGTTATGTGATGAGAAAGGTCAATAAAATTAACTTTATCCCTGTCATTCTGTCCCTGTCATTCTATCCCTGACGACATCATTGGCCCATCAAGTGGTTATGATGGTCTTTCAGGAGCCGGCTCAGAAATTGGCAGACCGCATCCACGCGCGCCACATGACGTAAATCTTCATGGACCACCAACCAATATTCCCGGTCAATGGAGATTTCTTTGGGCAGGACAGGGGTCAGGCGATTGTCCTGATCGGCCATAAAACAATGAAGGATCGACAGACCAACACCCTCAAGGGCGGCGTTATATTGGGCCATGACATTGGTGCTGCGGAAGACCACATGGGGGGCTTTGATGATCTGATCCAGAAAGCGCAATTCCGGTAATTGGATCAGATCATCAATGTAACTGATGAAATCATGACCGCTGAGATCATCAAGATGTGCAATTGCCGGATGTTTGTCCAGATAAGTTGCCGCGCCATAGAGCCTGAGGCGGTAATCGCAAAGCTTCCAGGCAATAACGCGGCCACTATCAGGCCGGGCCAGCGTGATGGCAATATCCGCTTCGCGTTTGGACAGGCTGGCATGGCGGGACTGGGCCATCAGCTCCAGTTCAATATCCGGGTGCTGATGGCGAAACTTTCCCATGTTATGGGCGATGATATGGGCGCTTAATCCTTCCGGCGCGGCAAGCCGAACAGTGCCGGACAGGCGGGCATCCTTACCGGATATTTCCTGATAAAGTTGATTTGATTGGGCCTCCATCTGTTCGGCAAAGGGTAGAAGCCTCAGCCCGGCATCGGTCAGTTGATAGCCGCGGGGTGATTTATCGAACAGCCGGGCGTTCAGGCCGCCTTCCAACGCGGCAATACGGCGGCTGACGGTGGTATGATCCACATGAAGCTTGCGCGCAGCACTGATCAGCCGCCCGCGCCGGGATAATTCGAGAAAAAAGCGTAAATCGTTCCAGTCGTACATGATTGACCCTATTGTGTATTTTTGCAGATTGTTTGTGAATATTTTAGCATAGTAATGCAAATTTATCTTATATAAACTGCAATAAATCACTGGCAGACAATTCTGGCAGGCCATTTTTTACAGCGGAGGACTTTGACCATGAAGCAATATACCCATTATATCGGCGGCGAGCATTTTAGCGGCACAAGCGGCCGGTTCAGTGATGTATATAACCCTTCAACCGGGGCCAAGTCTGCACAGGTACCACTGGCCAGCAAAAGTGAAGTTGAGAAGGCCATTGCCGTAGCCGAGGCCGCCTTTCCGGCCTGGGCCGCCACATCCGTATTGCAGCGGGCGCGCATCATGACAAAATTTACGGCCCTATTGTACCAGCATCAGCCTGAACTTGCCAAGCTTGTATCCCTGGAACATGGAAAAGTGATCGAAGATGCCATGGGGTCTGTCCTGCGCGGCATAGAGGTCGCTGAATTTGCCTGCGGTATTCCTCATTTGCAAAAGGGGGAATTTTCTGACAATGTGGCGGGCGGCATTGATATCTATTCCATGCGCAAGCCCTTGGGCGTTGTGGCGGGCATCACGCCGTTTAATTTTCCGGCGATGATTCCGTTATGGATGGCCTGTATGGCGATGATTACCGGCAATACAGTTGTGCTGAAACCTTCGGAAAAAGACCCGGGCTGTCCCATGCGGCTGGCGGAACTTTTCATTGAGGCCGGCGGCCCGGCGGGTGTGTTCAATATTGTCAACGGCGATAAGGAGGCGGTCGATACCCTGCTTCATGACAGCCGGATCAAGGCGGTCAGTTTTGTCGGTTCCACAGCGATTGCCCAATATGTCTATGAAACCGCCACCAGGAATGGCAAACGTTGTCAGGCCATGGGCGGGGCCAAAAACCATATGTTGATCCTGCCCGATGCGGATCTGGACGGCGTTGCCAATGCCCTGATGGGCGCGGCTTATGGCTCTGCGGGCGAGCGTTGCATGGCCATATCGGTCGGTGTTTGCGTTGGCGACGAGGTGGCGGACAGGTTGGTTGACCTACTGACCCCACGCGTTAAGGCGTTAAAAATCGGCACGAGCCTTGAAAAGAATTTGGAAATGGGCCCACTGGTGACCAAAGAGCATCGCGCCAAGGTGATGGATTATATCCAGATAGGCGTTGATGAGGGGGCCGAGCTTGTGGTCGATGGCCGTGATTTCGTCTTGGAAGGCAGTGAAGAAGGCTATTTCCTCGGCGGTTCCTTATTTGACAATGTTAAAAAAAACATGCGGTCTTATGAAGAAGAAATTTTTGGTCCGGTCTTGCAATTGATGCGGGTTCAAACTTTTGAAGAAGGCATGGCCCTGGCCTCTGACCATCAATATGGTAATGGTACATCAATTTTCACCCGCAGCGGCGCGGCGGCGCGCACCTATGCCGACCGCGTGGAAGTGGGCATGGTCGGGATTAACGTGCCGATTCCTGTGCCGCTGGCTTTTCATAGCTTTGGCGGCTGGAAGGCCTCCGCATTTGGTGATCATAATCAGTTTGGCATGGAAGCGGTGCGTTTCTATACCAAGGTTAAAACCGTCACCTCCCGTTGGCCGGAAAATACGATTGAAGCCGATTTTTCTATCCCAACCCTGAAATAATAGCTTAAAGTATCTGTATCAAGGGATGTGACCATGGATTTTAAGTTTAACGAGCAGCAGCGGGCGATACAGGATATGGCGCGCGATTTTGCGGAGAATGAATTTACGCCCCATGCAGAAAAATGGGATCAGGATCATATTTTCCCGGAAGAGACGCTGCGCAAAGCCGCCGCGCTGGGTCTTGCCGGCATTTATATCGGCGAGGATGTGGGTGGATCGGCCCTGACCCGGCTGGATGCGGTGATCATCTTTGAGGAATTATCCAAGGGATGCCCGTCAACGGCGGCTTATATCTCTATCCATAATATGGCCACATGGATGATTGACAGCTTCGGCAGCGATGCCCTGCGCCGAAAATATTGTCCCAGCTTGACCAGTATGGAATATTTCGCCAGCTATTGCCTGACGGAACCCGGGGCCGGATCGGATGCGGCGTCTTTGCGTACCCGGGCCGTGCGCGAGGGGGATGATTATATTATCAATGGCGCAAAAGCCTTTATATCCGGCGGCGGCCGATCGGAAATTTATGTTGTCATGGCGCGCACCGGCGCGGAAGGCCCGAAAGGCATCAGCAGCTTTGTGGTGGAAAAAGGCACCAAGGGCCTGAGCTTCGGGGCGCAGGAAAAGAAGCTCGGCTGGCATAGCCAACCGACCTGTACGGTGAATATGGAGGATTGCCGCGTGCCGGCGGAAAATCTGATTGGCAGGGAAGGCGACGGTTTTAAGATCGCCATGAAAGGTCTTGACGGTGGCCGGATTAATATTGGGGCCTGTTCATTGGGCGCGGCGCAGGCCTGCCTTGACCATAGCGTGCATTATATGGCTGACCGCAAGCAATTCGGTAAAAAACTGAATGAATTTCAGGCCCTGCAGTTTCGCATAGCGGATATGGCGACGGAATTGGAAGCTGCCCGACTTCTGCTGCATAAGGCGGCCGAAAAAATCGATGAGAAGGCCCATGATGCGACCCATTTTGCCGCCATGGCCAAGCGGCTCGCCACCGATACCGGCTTTCACGTGGTCAATGAGGCCTTGCAACTGCACGGAGGTTACGGTTATGTTCAGGATTATCCCATCGAAAGATTCCTGCGCGATGTCCGGGTGCATCAGATATTGGAAGGCACCAATGAAATCATGCGGGTGATCATATCCCGCAATATCCTGAAGTAATATTTAATGAGGCAAGCGATGACCGATGACTCAGACATTCTTTTTGAACAGCGCGGCGGCCTTGGCATCATCACGCTGAACCGGCCCAAAGCACTGAATTCCCTTAGCACGGATATGTGCGCGCAGATGGATGCGGCCCTGATTACATGGGCGGGGGATGCGGCCATTAAAGCGGTGGTGATACAGGGCGCGGGTGAAAAGGCCTTCTGCGCCGGCGGCGATGTGAAGACGCTGGCCGAGAATAGCCCGGAAGATCATCATATGGCGACCGAATTTTTTGCCACGGAATATGTTATGAACAGCCGGATTTATCATTTTCCAAAACCATATATTGCGCTTTTGGACGGGATTACCATGGGCGGCGGTGTCGGGGTGTCTGTCCACGGCTCCCACCGGATCATCACCGAGAAAACCCTGTTTGCCATGCCGGAATCGGCCATTGGCCTGATTCCCGATGTGGGCGGCAGCTATTTCATGCCGCGTCTACCGGGCCGGCTTGGCCTCTATCTTGGGCTGACCGGTGCGCGGCTTCGCGGGGCCGATATTCTCTATAGCGGGATTGGCACTTCTTATATGGCTTCAGATAAGATCGCGGCATTTGTGGCCGCTCTTGCCGCCGCCGATATTGGGGACGCCGGTGATGTGGACCGGGTCATCGCGGATTTTGCCGAAGACCCCGGCCCGGCACCATTGGATGAATTTCGTGATCTGATCGATGCGGCCTTTAGCGAAGACTCGATCGAGGATATTCTGGATCATCTGGATGCGATTGATCATGAATGGGCCGGGAATACCCTTGCACAGCTTAAAAAAATGTCACCGATCAGCATGAAAGTCATTATCGAACAGATTTTGCGCGGCGCCAGCCTGGAATTTAATGACGCCATGAAAATGGAATTTCGTATCGTCAATCATATTGTCGCCTATCAAAGCGATTTTTACGAAGGGGTGCGGGCGGTGTTGATTGATCGGGATCAGAATCCATCGTGGAATCCACCGGCGGTAGAAGAAGTGACGGACGCAATGGTCACGGCGCATTTTGCGCCTTTGGGTGATAACGAATTAGCCCTCCAGGAAGAAGGATAAGCAGATGGCAAAAATTGGATTTATCGGTTTGGGTAATATGGGCGGCGGCATGGCGCGCAATCTTTTACAGGCTGGACATCAGCTAAAGGTTTTTGACCTGAATGATCAGGCCATGATTGATATCTGCGGCATTGATAGCAGCGGGGGGGCCGTGGCCGCCGAAAATGCAGCGGCAGCGGTCAGCGATGTTGATGCGGTGGTGACCATGCTGCCCGCCGGGAAACATGTGAAATCCGTTTATTTCGGGCCGGAGGGACTGATTGCGGCGGCCCGGCCCGGCACGGTGATGATGGATTGTTCAACCATTGATGTGGATAGCGCGCGTGAGGTGGTGGTAAAAGCAACGGCGGCCGGTATGCGCATGGTCGATGCTCCGGTTTCGGGCGGTGTTGCGGCGGCCGCGGCTGGCAGCTTGACCTTTATGGTCGGCGGCGCAGAAGAGGATTTTTCTGCCGCAGAGGCTTATCTTGGTTCCATGGGGGCCAATATCATTCATGCGGGTAAGGCCGGGTCCGGTCAGGCGGCCAAAATATGCAATAATATGATGTTGGGTATTCAGATGATTTCTGTTGCAGAAGCCTTTGTCCTGGCGGAGAAGCTCGGACTATCGGCGGCGGCGTTATTTGCTATTTCTTCCAAGGCCTCTGGCCAATGCTGGTCGCTGACATCCTATTGTCCGGTGCCGGGACCGGTGCCTACTTCACCAGCCAATAAGGATTATAAGGCCGGCTTTGCCGCCGCTATGATGCTCAAGGATTTGCGGCTTGCGCAGGAGGCCGCCGCCGCCGTAGGCGTGACTACCCCGCTTGGGGAAAAATCGCGGGACCTTTATGAAGAATTTACGGAAATAAGTGCCGATGACATGGATTTTTCCGGCATTATCAACATGTTACGTGGCGCACCCTTAACATGAACAACGGTTAAGTTTCCTATTCAGGAATGATTAAGGCGGTTTTCCCTATTCTGTGTCTATTCTAAATTAACGAAAGGAATAGACGATGAAACCGACAACAAAAACTTTGATGATAGCGAGCATGATGGCCGCAATCTCCATGGGTGGCCTTACGCTTGGATCACAGGCCGCTTCGGCCCATTCAGGCCATTACCAACAGCACCGCGCCCATGATGACGATCGGAATCATGGACGTAAATATAATAAAAAGCACAAGCGCAAACATGCGCAGGCGCGCAAGCATCGTAAATATGTCCATGACCGTCATCATAGGCGGGCGGATAAATATTTCAGGCAGGGCCATAGATGCAATCATAAAAGCCATTATCGGCCAAACAAACGTTATGGCTCGTTCGGAAGAATGGCTTATCGGTCACCAGAATTTTTTATCATGCCTGATGGGGTCAGGGTTTATGTCGGGCGCGATCTGGCCCATCATTATCCTGTAAAACACAAACACTATAAACGGGCTCACAGGTATTAATTCCAGGCCATAAATTTTATTTCGGAACCGTGACAACCATGCCGTCCAGTTCGTCAGTGATATCTATCTGACAGCTGAGGCGGCTGTTTTTTTGCCGATTGTCGAGGAAGTCCAGTAGATATTGCTCATCTTCCTCCATCTTGGGGACATGGGCCCGGAAGGCATCGGCAATCAGAATATGACAGGTGGCACAGGCACAGCTGCCGCCGCAATCCGCATCTATGCCGGGGATGTCATTTTCCACAGCGACGTTCATCAGGCTTTTGCCGGGGGCGGCCAAGACCGTGATTTTCTGTCCATCGGGGCACATAAAATTAATTGTTGTCATAAAAATGCGGCCTATTGATTAATGCTGATGGCACTGCTGGCCTTGACTTCTTCCATCACCACATAAGTGTGGGTTGTGCTGATATCTGACAGAGTGGACAGTTTTTCGCCGAGGAATTTGCGGTAGTGGGCCATATCGCGGGTTCTGACCTTTAGCAGATAATCGAATCCCCCGGCGACCATATGACATTCCTGAACTTCTGCCATCTTCCAGATTTCTTGCCGGAAAGTGTCAAGAGCCTGTGTTGTTGTCCGGTCAAGAGAGACCTCGATGAAAGAAACCAGTGCCGCGCCGAGCAATTCTGCATCAAGCAGGGCTACATATCCTTTGATAAAACCTTCCTTCTCCAGTCTTTTTACCCGTTCGAGACAAGGGGTCGGGCTTAAATTTACTGCCGCCGCCAGTTTGACATTGGATAGGCGGCCATCGCGTTGAAGGATGGTGAGGATATTCTGGTCTATTTTATCGAGAGCAACGTATTTTCCGCTGGGCATAGTTTTTTATCCTTCTGAATCAAAATGGAACAGATTAAATTCTAGATATAGCCGGAATTTAACAGCATATCCTGCTGTTGAAAAGGCATATAATGTGCCAAAAAACCCCCTTTGTTCGAAAAAATGACTTAGCCGTTGACAAAGCCGTGAATGGGGCGTAAATGATGCTCAACCACAGGATATATCTGTGACCAGTTACATCTGATGGACTTAAAATGGCCATATTATCAGGTGATATTATACAGGTTAATAATGCGACTTATTCAAAGTGAGTGAAAGCGTAGGTAAAGATATGGCTGATGAAACGGTTCAAGCGTTGGCAAGACAGCTTATCCGTCGGCTGGGGCGGTCACAGGCGATGCAGATATGCCAGACCAATAAATGGTTTCGGGTGCTTGATCATATCAAGTCGGTTGATAAAGGCCTTAATGCCAAATAAACAAGCTAGGCGGCGTTTGATGGAACTTGCCGGTTCTCTTTGTCCGTTGTCTGTGCTGATTTTCTTATATCTCTTCAATAGCATAAAAAACTATCAAAATACCATTTTTATAGATTAAATATCGAAATTTCTGCCATTATAGCGAAATATTTCGCTATATATATGCTATATTCCCATCATATATATTTAATAAAAATAGAGGTTGTGATGTATTCTCTGGCAGAAAATGCGCAGGATAGGGTGGAGGCTCTTGACGAAATTCGCGGCGTGATACGGGCGATGACTCATGCGGATGAAGAACAATCGATTGCCAATCTGCTGGACAGCTCTAGCCTGACGGTGGGTGCGCGGGGCAGGATGGTCAAGGCCGCGCGCGATCTTGTGACATTATCGCGCACCAAAAGTGCACAGCAGGGCAGCATGGATTATTTCCTGCAGGAATTTGGTCTGTCCAACCGGGAGGGTGTCGCGCTGATGTGTCTGGCGGAGGCATTGCTGCGCGTGCCGGACGGCCTGACGGCGGATAAATTAATCGCCGAAAAAATCCAGTCTGGTGACTGGTCGGATCATAAAGGAAAGTCGGAATCCCTGTTCGTCAATGCGTCCACCTGGGGTTTGATGATGACAGGCGGCATTGTTAATCTGGGCGATGATGTGACGGAAAATTTTTCGGGCTGGATGAAAAGGCTGATTGCAAAATCCGGTGAGCCGGTCATTCGAAAGGCGGTGATGCAGGCGATGCGCATCATGGGCGGTCAATATGTTCTGGGCCGCAATATTGAGGAAGCCACCAAGCGGGGCAAAAAGGAAAATCGGCCGGATACACGCTTTTCCTTCGACATGCTGGGCGAAGGGGCGCGCACATTTGAGGATGCGGCGCAATATTTCACCGCCTATGATCAGGCGATTGAAAAGATTGGCCAGGCGCATAAAAAGTCTGATGATGTTTATAATGCCGACGGCATTTCCGTGAAATTTTCCGCCCTGCATCCGCGCTATGAATTTGCCCAGTCGGCGGCGGTCATGACGGATATGTATCCGAAAATTTTTCAATTGGCTCTGGCGGCAAAATCGCGCGGCCTCGGGTTCACCATTGACGCGGAAGAGGCCGCCCGGCTTGATATATCCCTTGATATTTTTGAGGCGCTGGCCCGCGCCCCTGAACTTGCCGGCTGGGATGGGCTTGGTATCGTGGTGCAGGCCTATCAGAAGCGTGCGCCTTATGTGCTTGATTGGGTGATCGCTTTAGGCCGAAATATGAACCGGAAATTTATGATACGCCTGGTCAAGGGCGCCTATTGGGACAGCGAAATCAAACATGCGCAGGAAATGGGCCTGCCCGATTATCCGGTATATACCCGCAAGCCAACCACGGATCTCAGCTATCAGATCTGCGCCGAACGGATGATGCGGGCACGGGATGTTATTTATCCCCAATTTGCCACGCATAATGCCCTTACGGTTGCTTTGATTCTGGAGCTGGCCGGCGCGGACAGGGATTTTGAATTCCAGCGGCTGCATGGCATGGGTCATCTGCTCTATGATCAGCTACAGAATATCATGTCACCAAAGCTGAATATGCGGGTTTATGCGCCGGTCGGCGCCCATAAGGATTTGCTGCCCTATCTGGTGCGGCGGCTATTGGAAAACGGCGCGAATAGCTCTTTTGTCAATCGTTTTATGGACAGAAATATTCCGGTCGAAGATTTGATGCAGGACTCAGCTGATCTGGTGATGGCGGCGCAGCCGCGCCGGCACGGCAAGATTCCCCTGCCTGTGGATATCCTGTCCGCGTCAGGGCGGGAAGCTCGTCCGCGCAAAAATGCCATGGGGCGTGACCTTGATGATCCTGTTGCCATGGAACATTTGATCGGGAAAATGACACAGGCAGTGCAAAAATCGCTCACCACTGGCCCGATTGTGGGCGGGACATTAATCACCCGCCCGGCAGAGGATATCTGCAATCCGGCCCATATCAATGAGGTCATTGGCACAGTTGGTCTTTCAGAGGGTCGTGATATTGAACAGGCTTTGGCGCGCTCAACGGCGGCGCAGAAAACATGGGATGCGATCGGCGGCACGGCGCGGGCGGAAATTTTAAATGGGGCGGCGGATCTGATGGAAGAGCGGATGCCCGCCCTCATGGGAATCATAGCCAAAGAAGCCGGACGCACCATTGCGGATGCCTTGTCAGAGGTGCGCGAAGCGGTCGATTTCTTGCGCTATTATGCCCTGCAGGGGGCAGCGCATTTTGATCAAGCCCTCCTCCTGCCCGGCTGTACGGGCGAGTATAACGCACTTTCGCTTCATGGTCGGGGCGTATTTCTGTGCATCAGCCCATGGAATTTCCCGTTGGCTATTTTTACCGGTCAGGTGGCCGCGGCTTTGGCGGCGGGCAATGGGGTGATCGCAAAACCCGCAGAGCAAACACCGATCATAGCCGGGGAAGCGATTAAAATCCTGCATCAGGCGGGTGTGCCGGGGGATATTCTGCATATGCTGCCCGGCGGCGGATCCAGCATTGGCGGCAGATTGGTGGCCGATGAGCGCATCAGCGGCGTGGCCTTCACCGGCTCGACCGATACGGCGCGGATCATCAACCGCACTTTGGCGGAAAGAGCGGGCGCAATTGTGCCGCTGATTGCGGAAACCGGTGGTCAGAATGTGATGATTGTTGATAGTACCGCGCTGCCGGAACAGGTGGTTGATGATGTGATTGCCTCGGCCTTCCAATCGGCGGGACAACGCTGCTCCGCGCTCAGGGTGCTTTATCTTCAGGAAGAAGTGGCGGATAAAATCATCGACATGCTGAAAGGCGCGCTCGCCTGCCGGAGGATAGGCGATCCGATGTTGCTGTCGACGGATGTCGGGCCGGTGATTGATCAAGAGGCCCGGAAAATGCTGCTGGATCATGCGGCGCATATGGATGACGAGGCGATGCTATTGGCCGAGGGTCAGATACCGGAAGAATGCGCAGGCGGCAGCTATTTTGCGCCGCGTATTTACCAGATCAGCTCCCTTGATCAATTGACCAAAGAAATATTCGGCCCGATCCTGCATATCATTCGTTATCAGGCAAAAGATATGGACCGGGTTTTGGATCAGATACGGGCGACCGGCTTTGGCCTGACCCTTGGCGTGCATAGCCGGATTGAAGCCACGGCCCATGAGATTTTTCAAAAGCTGGATGTGGGAAATACCTATGTCAACCGCAATATTGTCGGCGCTGTGGTCGGTGTGCAGCCTTTCGGTGGACAGGGATTATCCGGAACCGGCCCCAAAGCTGGTGGCCCGCGTTATCTATATCGTTTCGCCACCGAAAAAACCCTATCCATCAACACCGTCGCCACCGGCGGCAATACCGATCTTTTTTGTTTGGAATAGAGGGGTAGTATGAGCAGAAGAAAAAAACGGCGGCCAAAAGGCCGCCGTTTAAATGATTTGCGTAAGTGCTAAATATTAGAACCTTGCTTTGAAACCAATATAACCATAACGACGGATCGCGTCATAAAGGTCAGCGGCAGTATTTGTACCGGTAACATCACCGTTGACGCCTTGACCCAAGAATGGTGGGGCTTTGTCAAAGATGTTGTCAACACCGGCGAATACTTCATACTGACCATCTTCGTCGATAGTGTAACGAACCTGAAGGTCATTATATAAGTATGAACCGATGGTACCTGGGCCAGCCGTTGGGTTGTCATTATCAACATTGACGCCAGAAATGAAGCGTGTACTCCAAGCAATCCGGAATTTTGCAATGTCATAAGTCAATGTACCATTGATTTTCCATTCTGGAGAACCAATCTCCTTCAGGTCATCAATCAATTCACCACCAACAAACGGAACGAAGTCGTTTGAGAGTGTGCGCGTACCATTGAGGTTAACATTTAACATACCCTCGCCAACTTCTGTAGAATAATCAACCGCAAAATCGATACCGCTGGCAGATAGTTGAGCCGCATTGATCGCAAGTGCATCAATACGCAGAACGAGACCAGTGGTAGGGTGACGTTGAATAAGAGAACAGAATGGGTTGTTCGGGAATTCCGGTTGACGTACGCATTGGTCAGCCGTTGTTTGTGCGGTAAAGGTACTGATGGCATCAGTAATTTTGATGTTATAATAATCAACAGTGATGTTCAGACCTTGAGCGAAATCAGGTGTATAAACAGCACCAATAGTCCAGGTATTCGCTTTTTCCTGATTCAAGTCAGGATTACCCGCTTGAAGACCGCCAGCACTGGTGATGTTAATGCCCGCTGGATCAAGTGTCGCCGTACCCGCGATTGCCGCACAGTTTGCCTGAACGGCGGCACTTTGTGCGTCATATACAGTGTTGCCGTCGCCACTAGCGCCGCCCATGCCGCCAAAAGCGCAAGGGTCAGCAAAGCTGCGGAAGGTTTCACTGCCTGGATCGAACAGTTCATTAATATTGGGCGCACGAACCGCTGTTGAATAACCACCACGGATACGTAGATCTTCCGTAGGTCGCCAATCACCAGAAATCTTATAGGCCCAGTTGCTGCCAATTGTACTATAATCAGCGCGGCGCGCTGCAAGTTCCAATCCAAGATACTCCGCAAAAGGCGCATCTTTTATAATGGGCACGACAGCTTCGGCGAAGACTTCATATACGTCATATTCACCAACTGTGTTGGGAATGCTGTTACCAGATGTGAGGCCGGAAGCCGCAAGGGAGTCAGAGTTATATTGGCTCTTTTCTTTACGCCATTCAGCACCGAAAGCGACACCAATTTCGCCGGCCGGAAGATCAAACAGGCTACCGGTAACCGATGCGCCAGCGACTTGCTGTGTCATACGGGTGGTCAACTGGCTATTCACTTTGACAAAATCAAGGGCCGCGCCGCTTATGCTGCCTGCGCCAAATACATTGAGCGGCACACAACCAAGGTCGCGTGCAAGAGAGTCCACACACTGATAACCACCGGCACCATCATCTTCTACATTCAGGGCATTGAGGAAGTTCAATGTGTTGAATACACCGCCATTGGTTTGGTCTTGGCTGTTGTTGCCATATTGATAGTATACTTCATAGTCCCAGTCTTCATTAATATCACCTTCCAAGCCAAAGGCCGTACGGAAAGTTTTACGCTGAATGTCACTGCTCCGTGGTCCAAGTTCCTCAAAACGTCGGAACATAATGGCATGATCTGCAGCAGGGTCAGCAGCTAATATTAAGTTCCGTAACTCGGTCGGCATGAAGGGATTATCAAGTGGCACATTAATATTTGGAATGCTACCGACAGAGATAAAGAAACCGGTGATTGTTGGCTCAAGCTGTGATGCTGCGGTCAACTGACCATAAGACGTTTCATTGAAGAAAGTCATATTATCGTTGATGTCATAGGATAAATTCGCATTAAACTGAATGCGCTCGGTTGGGACACGTATCAAGCGTACGGCGTTCCGGTCAAAACCATCTTCTGCGGCAACAAATGGTTTGTCAAACAGTCCGGTAGTATCGTCTTGTGTCCAACCGCCTGCTGCAAAGCCCGGGGCAAAGAAGTGACCCTTAGGACCGAAGGAACTATTCGTCGCATCATGTGCAGAAAGTTCACGATCAGCAGAACCCAAAACACCCCGGTCACTATAACCAAGGTAGACTGTGGCATTACCGCGATCATCCGCAAAATTGCTGCCGGCCAGAATTGAAAAATCTGTTTCATCCGCGCCGCCATGCTCTGATGTACCAAAACGGCCATTGACCTCAAGGCCTTCGAAGTCATCTTTCATGATGAAGTTGACAACACCTGCCATCGCTTCTGAACCATAAATGGCTGAAGCACCGCCAGTGACGATTTCTACGCGCTCAACAAGTCCCGCAGGAATCATGGACAAATCAACCGTCGGGGTGCCTGCAGAACCACCAACATGCCGGCGACCATTCATCAGAACGAGCGTACGTTCGACATTCAAATTACGAAGGTTAATGGTATTAAGGCCCGTTGTCGCCGTTCGGAAGTTGGTAGAAGTATCAACAGAGCCAGGTAATCCAGCTGATGGTATTTCGTTCAAGAATTTAGCAACATGTGTCGCGCCAGAAATTTCTATAGCTTCTGTACTGATGATACTAACTGGTGACGTGGCAATCAGGTCTTTGCGCTTAATACGCGAGCCCGTGACAGTCACTTCTTCTAAGGCCAGCTCTTCTTCTGCTGCGGCGTCATCGGCAGCGTAGGAAGCCTGTATGCTTAAAGGTAGAATGGCGGCAATCGCAAATGCGGATA
>Ga0316204_10004151_pt1 | contig 26810 bp, 20 predicted proteins | sample 6monrhotite_MG_2_FD_205661 | JGI IMG/M metagenome (GOLD analysis project Ga0316204, IMG submission 205661) | Microbial mat bacterial communities from mineral coupon in-situ incubated in ocean water Damariscotta River, Maine, United States -... | ecosystem: Environmental > Aquatic > Marine >...
CGCATTGCCGAACTGCGCTTTGCACCCAAGCCACTTAATGCAGTGATGAAGTGGGCGTATGAGCACTATGGCGACGTTTGGACAGATGAAAAAGACTGTGCAAACTATGCTGATCTTGCCGAGCATCACGAGGCGATTCGCAAACATATCAAGTCGCACTTTGCCGAGCTAAAAGAAAAACAGATTAAAGACCTGCTCAATCGTGATATCTGGCTGGCGCAAAAACAGACCATGCTCAAGGCCACGCAACTGCAACAGGTGATTGGCAGTGAACAGCATGATGATATGAACGCTTATGACGCCAAGTTAAAAGATGCGCGTATTACCTTAGACGCGAAAGAGAAAAAACAGATCACCAACGCCGTCAGTTGGAAAAACCCTGCAGCAGAAAAAGTGATCAAAAAAATCCACAAAGGCAAAGCAAATCCAAACTACGGCCTGTTTGAAGTGGCGACCAACGATAATAAAAAAGTTGTTGTCGAATACAAACCCGACGGCGACCTGCGTGATAATGAAAACGTCGCCCTTGATCCCAGCAAGTCCGTGAATGACATCAACGAAGCCTATTTCAAAAAAGAAGTACAACCGCATGTGCCGGATGCCTGGATAGACGCCAGTAAAACCGATGCCAAAGATCAGGAAGTCGGCATCGCCGGTTATGAGATTCCGTTTAACCGTCATTTTTATGTGTATCAACCGCCACGGGATTTGGTTGAGATTGATGCTGATTTGGATAAGGTCTCTTCAGAGATTATGGACTTGTTGCGTGAGGTACATTCGTGATGGGTAAGGAGTGGCGGTATATTCTCGTTCCCACGCTCCCGCGTAGGAATGCATATGGAGGGTTAGTCGTGCTTGGTATGGGTTCCCACGGAGGACCGTGGGAACCAGAAATGGGCTTGCAGTCTGAGGTGCATTCTTGATGGCGGGGAAGTATCAGGCTTATTCTGAGTGTAAGGATAGTGGGGTTGAGTGGTTGGGGGATATGCCGAAGCATTGGGAGCTTTCCCCTCTTAAACACTTAGCCCGTTTTAGTGGTGGAGGAACTCCCAGTAAGGATAACCCTGAGTTTTGGCGTGGAGATATTCCTTGGGTGTCACCAAAAGATATGAAGTCCCCAAGAATTACTTCGACGATCGACAATGTTACGGAAATGGCAATTGACCAATCGTCGACTAATTTATTGAAAGAGGGGGCTTTATTGATGGTTGTTCGCTCAGGAATTCTTCAGCATTCAATACCTGTAGCAATAAATGATGTACCTGTTACTTTAAATCAAGACATGAAGGCTTTGCGCTTCAATACGCGATTGAATGTTCAATATGCAATGGGTGTTATTACGGGGAATCAGAAAGTATTGCTTCTCGAATGGGCAAAGCAAGGGGCTACAGTTGAAAGTATTGAGCAAGAGTATTTGGCAAATACGAGCTTTCCGGTTCCACCAGTAGATGAGCAACAAAAAATCGCCAACTTCCTCGACCACGAAACCGCTAAGATCGACACCCTGATCGAAAAACAACAACAGCTGATCAAATTGCTAAAAGAGAAACGCCAAGCCGTCATCAGCCACGCCGTGACCAAAGGCCTCAACCCCAACGCCCCCATGCGCGATTCTGGGGTGGAATGGTTGGGGGAGGTGCCGGAGCATTGGAAGGTTAATCGCTTCAAATTTCTATGTGATCGAATAATCGCTGGTCCGTTTGGCTCAAGTATTACAAAAGATATGTATGTCAGGCGGGGATACAAGGTATATGGTCAAGAACAAGTTATACCCAATGATTTTTCAATAGGTGATTATTATATTTCTGAAAAAGACTTTAATGAACTGTCTCGGTATATGGTGAGTTCTGGTGATATCCTAATTAGCTGTGTGGGGACTTTTGGAAAAATTGCTGTTTTCCCTGAAGGTGCAGAACAAGGAATTATTAATCCACGCTTGATTAAAGCAGTGATAAATTCAAATTGTAATCCTTATTACATTAGAGAAATGTTGAAAAGTGAAGTGGTGTTTAAGCAATTCGAACTTTTAAGTAGGGGAGGAACTATGGGGGTAATTAACATTGCGATTTTAAATGAGATTCTTGCTGCAGTTCCACCATCAAATGAACAGAGTGAAATTGTAACCTTTATCAATAAACAGAAATTTAAGTTTGGTAAGTTAATCGAGCGTGCTAATCATGCAGTTTGGTTGTTAAAAGAACGCCGCACAGCCCTAATCTCCGCCGCCGTCACCGGTAAAATCGATGTGAGAAACTGGCAGGCACCACAACAAAAACAAAGCAAGCGTGAAGCTGCCGCGTGATCTCGTTCCCATGTGACCGTAGGAAATGCCCTTGGTGCTCCCGCGTGGGAATGCAGACGGCGGGTGGTGAATGAGGTGAGGTATGGGTTCCCACGGAGGACCGTGGGAACCAGCGTTGTCTTAGTAGCCTCTGCGGTTATTCCCCCCAACATTAAAAGCCGAAGAAAATTTACATAACACCGAAAAAAGAATCGGAATATTAACAATGATCATCCACTGCACCAAAAAATTGGCCGCGAAATTACCCGAGGTAAGCGATACCGCGCTTGAGGGAAACAACCCACTGGGTAGCTGGCACGCCAATCTCTATACCATCGATCGCAGCAACTGCGTGATGTTCTGCCACGATCAAACCCGCTTTGTACTCTTTATGGCGGGGCTAAAAAAAGACGACTTCGTCAATCTGGATTACTGGTTTCAGGATCTATTCGCCAATACCTTGTTAAAACTCGATTACGACACGGACTTGATTGAAAAAGCGCTGGCGCTGTTAACACCGGCGCAGTTTGATACTTGTTGTGACCGCTCGGTACAAGGCTCAATGCGCACGGTGCGGATGCAGGAGTTGTATGGCGCACTGTATCGCACGGCTGATGTAATGGAGCTGCCACCCTATAGCACCTCTGCCAAACTCAACGACCGCCCGGTAACGGTGAAGGGCATGAAGCGGGGGGATTGCCTGTGGCCAGTACGAGATATGCGGGTCTGGCTAGAGGCCGTGACAAGCGGTGGGTTACACTGATTTAGAACCGCAGGGTGCTATAAACAACACACATTGCACCCTGCGCGGCTTACCGGCGGGAAACATGACAAAAGGATTTGAAATCATGTATAAAAACATAATGTTAATAATATGCGGGAGGCGGGGATGGCGATAACAGCAAAAACGACCTTGATCTCTCGTGCCGTCTGGCCGACAATCACCGCTAACACACCCACCATGCCTCTCTCTGAAGCACACTTTGGTGGGTTTTTTTATGCTTGCCGATTCCGTAATAAGGCATGACGTTGCCACAGTGTTGGTAGTGACCAAAAATAGTGGTGATAAGGAGCAATGGATATGCACTTATGTTACTTCGACGAAAATAAACACTCGGTACAGAACCCCAACTTTTTTATCGGGGGATTATTAATACCTGATCGCCACGCACTTGAAATTGAAAATACACTTTCCCAGGTCGCCTTTAATTTCTTCGGTAGCCGTACCCTGACGGTGCATACAGAGTTGCACGGAAAAGAGCTTTTTCACGGCAAGGGGAATGCGAAGGGGAGAAAGCTGGTAGATCGGGTTCAGGTGTTTAAAGATATTGCGGGTTTTATTAGCGATAATGAAATTCCGGTACGGATGATTCGTATCAATGTTGAACGGCATCAGAAAAAATACAATTATCCTATGCCTGAATACCGCCTCGGTTTGATGCTGATTTTAGAGCGTTTTTGTGAGTATCTTGATCAGGTGGATGATTTAGGCCTGGTGTTTGGTGATTATGAGTCTGATGAAGTGACCGGCGCGGTGGTGGATTTTTCTGAGTTTAAATCACAGGGTAAAACGTTGATGTATTATGGTCGTCCGTTGGGCCGGTTGGTCGATACGGTTTATTTTACTCAGTCGCACCATAGTCGTTTTCTTCAGGTGGCTGATCTGCTGGTTTATATGGCTGGACGTTATGAGAATGGTTTGGGTGTTTCTGATAAGTGGCACGAACAAGAAGTGGCGGCAGCCTGGGAAAAAATAAAGGCCAGTGGGAATGTATACATTCAACACTGGCCTTAGTGGATTTGGAACGACCAGCTCCTTAAAGGGAGGGCTTGCCGATGGGACGAGCACACTAGTCGCTAAGTAAATTATCGGCATCCCGCCGGGAATAGTCAAGGTAGTTTGCTGGTAGATTTTTTATGTTTCGTGAGTCTGTGATAAAACCCTATAAAAACATCTTGTTATGGCGTCTTCCTGTGAGTCGCCATGTGATGTGATTTTTTCTTTTTTTAGCTTAACATGTATGCATGTGTGTTAATGTAACTAGCTGAAAGTTTAGAAGAAACTTGTTTTATTAGTAAAGAATGGGTGGCCGGTGAGCAAATCAAATGAGCAGGTATTTCAGGACGACATGATCCGTCAGTTAGTCGCTAACGGCTGGCTGTTGGGCAAGCCGGAAGGCTACAACCGTGAACTGGCGTTGTATTCTGAAGACCTGTTGGGTTTTGTTAAAGCGACGCAAGATGAGCAGTGGCAAAAGTTCTGCAAGCTTTACCCTAATGATCCGGAGCAGAAGTTTATCGAGCGTGTCGCTTCACAGCTAAACAAAGCCGACCCGAATGCAGCCAATAAAGAGCTGCGCACCTTTGGTACGCTGGGTGTGTTACGCCATGAGCTGCGTGATCGTGGCACCCGTTTTAGTTTGTGCCAATTCAAACCCGAGCACGATCTAAACCCGGATACGTTGGCGCGCTACCAACAAAACCGCCTGCGGGTTGTACCGGAGTTGGTTTATAGCCCATGGTCTGTTGAAAAATCGCCTAGTGACGAGCACGAAGCAGAAACCGGTGTGCGCGCTAAGAAGTGGCGCATCGATTTAGTGCTGTTTGTGAACGGCCTGCCAGTGGCGACGCTGGAGTTGAAGTCTGAATTTAAACAGGCCGTTCAAAATGCGATTAAACAATACAAGACCACGCGTCTTCCAGTTGACCCCATCACCAAAAAGCCGGAACCGCTATTAACCTTTAAACGCGGCGCGTTGGTTCATTTTGCGGTAAGCCAATATGAGGTTTACATGTCGACCCGACTGGAGGGTGGTGAGACCTTCTTTTTACCCTTTAATAAAGGCACGAAAGAGGGCGGAGCCGGTAACGATGTGCCGCAGGATGTGAACCAGTACGCCACCGACTATCTGTGGAATGAGGTACTGCTACCTGATAACCTGCTTAATATTCTGTCGCGCTTTGTTCATCTTCAGATTGAAGAGAAAGAGGATTGGGAAGGCCGCAAGGTTAAAAAAGAGACGATGATCTTTCCCCGTTATCATCAGTGGGATGTAGTGAACCAGTTGGTGAATGATGCGCATCGCGAAGGGCCGGGGCATAAATACCTGATTCAACACAGTGCCGGTTCCGGTAAGTCCAACTCGATTGCGTGGACCGCGCATCAGTTGTCATCACTGTATAACTCAGCAGGTGATAAACAGTTTGATTCGGTGATCATTGTGACGGATCGCACCGTACTGGATGACCAGTTGCAGGAGACCATCTACCAGTTTGAACATGTCGATGGTGTGGTGGGGCGTATCAATCGTAATGAGGGCGAGGGTTCTAAATCAGAAAAATTGGCGGCTGCGCTGGAGGCTTCACAGCCGATTATCATCGTAACCATTCAAACCTTTCCTTATGTGTTAAAGGCGATTGAAAATAGTAAGGGGCTGAAAGAGCGCCATTACGCGATCATTGCCGATGAGGCCCATTCATCTCAAACGGGTTCTACTGCCCGCCAGTTAAAAGAGGTGTTGATGATGGAGGGTAAAGGCGATGAGGATGAGGTGCTAAGCAGTGAGGATATTCTGGACGCCGCGGTTGCTGCGCGTCGTGTCTCGCCGAATCTGAGTTATTTTGCCTTTACCGCCACACCGAAGACCAAAACGCTGGAGCTGTTTGGACGGTTGCCGAAGCCGGATGAGCCATCTTCGAAAACCAACACCCCTGAGGCCTTTCATGTTTACAGCATGCGACAGGCGATTGAAGAGGGGTTTATTCTCGATGTGTTGAAAAACTATACCAACTATAAAATCGCCTATAACCTCGCGTTAAAGTTGGCGGCTTCGGATGAAGAGATCGAGAGCAAAAAGGCGAAGGTAAAGCTTAATCAGTGGGTGCGTCTGCATGACTACAACATTGCACAAAAGGTGCAGGTGATTGTGGAGCACTTTAAAGATAATGTGATGGGATTGTTAGGTGGGCAGGCCAAGGCGATGGTGGTGACCAGCTCACGCAAAGAGGCGGTGCGTTACAAGTTGGGGTTTGATAAATACATCGCTGAAAAAGGCTATCAGAAACTTCATTCCATGCTGGCGATTTCCGGTGAGGTGGAGTTTGACGAGAAAGACCCGAATAGCGAAGGTATGTTGGGAGAAAAGTTTTCCGAATTAAATATGAACCCCGACCTCAAGGGGCGTGATATGCGCAAGGCCTTTGACTCTGATGATTTTCAGGTGATGATCGTCGCCAATAAATTCCAGACCGGTTTTGATCAGCCCAAGCTATGTGCGATGTACGTGGATAAAAAATTGGGCGGTGTGGAATGTGTACAAACCTTGTCGCGGCTAAATCGTACCTATCCCGGAAAATCTGAGACCGGTACCTTTGTACTGGATTTTTTCAATGAACCAGAAGAGATACTGAGTGCTTTTCAGCCCTATTTTCAGACCGCCGAACTGGCGAAGGTATCTGATCCCGATCTGATCTTTGATCTGTTTGATAAGCTGCGCGCGGCTGGTATTTTTCAATGGCAGGAGGTGGAACAGTTTTGCCAGGCCTTTTTTGTTAAGAATAAAAGCAATGCGGCCATCGCGAATATCTGTAAGCCTGCAGTAGAACGCTGGCAGAAACGATATAAATTAGCCGTTGATGCATTCAAAGAAGCGAAAGAGATGTTTGAACGCACCAAGGCGACAGGCGATGCTGTGTTGATTGCTAATGCAGAAAACAGTTTTAAAGAATGCAAGCAGGCAAAAGATGCACTGGAGATTTTCAAAAAAGACCTCGGTACCTTTTTGCGCTTTTATGAATTTATGTCTCAGATTGTCGATTACGATAATAAAGACCTGGAAAAACTCAGCCTCTATGCACGTAACCTACGACCGATGTTGCGTGAGTTTATGATTGAAGAAGAATTGATTGATCTGGATAACGTGGTGCTGAGTCACTATCGCCTCTCTAAAATCCGACAGCAGGATTTAAAATTAAAAGAAGATGCGGGTGAGTATTTAACCCCCGGCGAAGGGCTGGGATCAGCAAAACCCAAAGATAAACAAGAAGCGTTTCTTTCACAGATTATCGCGCGTCTAAATGAGATCTTTATCACCGATCAACTGACAGAAAAAGACCTGGTGAACTATGCCTACACCATTCGAGATAAAGTGATCGAAAACGCGCTGGTGATGAGCCAGATCGCCAACAACTCGCCAGAGCAGGCGATGCTGGGTGATTTCTCCAAAGCGATTGATGATGCCGTGCTAGGCAGTAATGATGCGCATAAGAACCAGATGATGCAGCTGCTTTCAGATCCTACAAAGGCAGCCAGTTTTGCTCGTGTGGTATTTGACCTGTTGCAAAAAGGCGATAATTAGATGAGTAACGAACCGATATCAATAAAGCTCTTTCTTCCCAAGGGAAGTTCAGACCGCCTACGTGTTGCAGAACTCTCCAACTGGTCGGGCAAGGCAGTCGCCTGCTCAAGAGATGAGCTGAGTGAATTATGCAGCCGCGATGAAGCCTGTCAGCCCGGTGTCTATTTCCTGGTAGGCAATGACCCCGAAACAGGGGAGCCGATGGTCTACATCGGTGAGGCGGAAGAGCTAGGCAAGCGTCTTAAGCAACATCTCGGAAAAGAGTTTTGGGTGCAGGTGATTACCTTTTCAAGTAAAGATGAAAACCTCACCAAAGCGCATATAAAATATTTGGAAGGCAAGCTGATCGAAGCAGGTCAGCAGGCAGGTCGTGCAATTATCGCTAACAGCCAAGCCAGTGGTGCCAAACTGCCTGAATCAGACCAGGCAGAGATGGATGTATTCCTCTCTAGAATGTTACGCCTGCTTCCAGTGATGGGTACCAGTATATTCACCCCATCAGCCACGGAAGAAGTGAAGGCCAAGGAACGCCTGATATGCAGGATAAAAGAACTCACCGCCTACGGCCAGCGAACGGCCAATGGCTTTGCGGTTTTCAAGGGATCGCAAGCAGTGTTAGCGCATCGTCCTTCTGCCAGTCGCGCCAAAGTGCGTCGAGAAAGACTGGTTGAGAAAGGCGTACTGGAGCCAATAGATGGCCACTATGTGTTTTCACGTGACTATGAATTCACCAGTCCAAGCATCGCAGGCACTGTGGTGTGTGGCGGTGCAACAAACGGGTTAACCGCCTGGAAAAATAGCAAAGGCGTGAAACTCAGAGAGTTGGATGAGAAAGGGTAACCATTCATGATAATTAATGTGCTTATTGGGTTGATAATTTTAATCGCAATTCTCTATATTGCAGCCCCCATATTTATTTATTGCGTACAGAAATTACCCGCTAGAGTGAGTTTCGAAGCAGTAGATGAAGCCAGTTTTTTAAGCGATCGAAGTGATAAATTTAATGCGCTTGACCATGAGTTAAAAGCACTTGGCTTTGAATACATAGGATCATCAACATTATTAGATACTCACAATAAGACTTATTTCTCGCTTTATGCTAATTCTGAGCACAACACAACGGCAATGTTGGTTTCGATGAGTAGCAAGGTCGATAGTTTCACGTATATGGAATTCGGCCAGTTGTACGCTGACGGAACGATGTTAGATGTATCAAATGCACCTGTTGTTCCGGTGTATCCGAAAATGGATTTAAAAATAGGCGCCAGGTTCCCTGAAATATACGACGCAGAAAAACTGTACCGTATTTTTTTGAAATTAAAACTATCACAAAATAATTCTTCCTCTGCTATTGCTTACAAACGCGAGTACGGCTTTAAAAAAGTAGAAGCGTTTATTGCCAAAGAATCCGATGAACTCGTTAACCTGGGGTATTGTAAAAATGCGGTTGATTCAGAGGGGAAAAGAAGCCTAACCTTTAAAGGTGCTTGTGTTTTTACATGGAAAAATACTTTCCCTGGTAAAAATATTTACGACAAATTGGATCAAGCTTATTCACGAAAACTATTGATAAATGCATAACAAACGCATAGAGACCGACTGGTTTTTCACGGAAAAAAGGGTCGGTGACAATGGAGTGACAGGCAATCCGTTATGCCGCGATGGTGTCGACGCTTACCTTATTTCGTTCACCTCAATTTCGTAGTGAGCGTGGAAAATGGGATGCTACCCTTTTTTAAGCGATACTTTTTATACAGATCGCCTTGTGATAGATTTTAGCGATGCCAAGGAAGGCTCGCACAGTTTTTTCAAATATCCCTCACCATTTACCCAACGAGGTAATCGCCGTGAGGACGTATTCTTTACGGATGAAGATCGTGAGAAATACCTTGAACAGCTTAAGGAAGCTCTGATTAATTGTCATTACGAGGAGTGAAGCGACGAAGTAATCTCTTAACTCAATGATTCATATAGCGTCGAGATTGCCGCGCTTTGCTCGCAATGACAGATAAGGCAATTAATCAGAGGCTCCTTAAAGAATACTGTAAAAAGCATCGAGTCGAGATATTGGCATATTGCCTGATGACTAATCATATTCATCTAATCGCAGTACCCACCACAGAGAGTGGCTTACAAGACGCATCAAGCCTCTCCATATGCGTTACGCCCAATTAATCGACAGCGTGGCTGGAAAGGGCATTTATGGCAAGGGCGATATTTTTCATCACCACTAGATGAGCAATATACGTGGGCAGCGATACGCTACGTAAAATGACTGTTAGTACCCGTGAATTGCTTATAGACTGTGAAGAAAATGCTATTTATTTTTCCCATACTCGGTAATATGTATGCGCTGTAATATGCTGTTGATCATTATTGTGCTGTCGTTTACATCTGGTCTGTGTGTGGCATCTGAACGATACCTAACAGTCTATGGTGGTAAATACAGCGATGATAACCTCGGTGAACTCCTGGCGAACGAACCTATCAAGTTTGAAAATTCCACGTTCGTTGCATTGGCCGTCGCGAAGAGAATTTCAGAGCCCCTTCCTTCCTATCAGTGGGAAGTAGAAGGGCAAGTCGGCAAGCATTTTCGCGAGCAGACCCATTGGGAATTTAATATAGCAGCGATCGTACGCTGGAAACGTTTTCCCTGGAATCATTACCTGAGGACCAGCGTCGCAATTGGTGATGGATTATCCTATGCAACCGAGGTTCCGCCCCTGGAGTTGAAGAGTCATACCAATACGGGGGCTACACGACTTCTGAATTATCTGGTTATTGAGATGACGGTCACACCACCCCAGGTTCATAACTGGAGTATTGTTGGGCGTATTCACCATCGCTCAGGAATATTCGGTTTGTTTAATGATGTAAGGGGAGGGTCAAATGTACTTGCGCTGGGGATTAAGTTTGCTTACTGATTAATAGTGTCCGTTAAACCAATCGATAGGCTTAGTGTCATTGATTTCGTGCGTGAGTAGTACGGTGGGATTTATTACAACAGATGTAATGACTGGAGAGGGTGACGAAACAGTCGCCGCAAGGGTCTTTTTGGCCTTAAAGGAAATCCTGAATATCACCGGTAAATAAGTCCGTCACCTTTTTACTTTTAAATCTGATCAAGCGTATCAGGCTGTAAATAAGCGTGTTGCTGGCGGAATACCGCAGTTTGTCTGCATCATCATTGTTCCATTCGGTACTTTCTGCCAGAATGGGCGATGTGTTTTTCTGCAACCGCCAGCTTTGTCGCTGCTTCTGTACTTGTTCCTGTTGGGATATATTGCCTCCGTTCATCGAACCAGGTGGACAGGCGTTATCTGGCCTTTGCTATGCTGCCGTTAATATTCGGTCTGCAGCAGGTGCTGGAGGGTGGTTTGTGGCTGGCCCTGGCACAGGGTGATGCCGATGCCGCGCACAACCTGGCACTGGCCTTTCTATTTTTCTCACATGTGTTCTGGATGGGCTGGATCGGCTATTCGGCCTATCTGGTTGAGGAAAAATCGCGGCTCAGATTGTTGTTCCTGTCTATTTCCGTGTTTGGCGTGCTGCTCGGAGCAGCCATGTATGTGCCGTTGTTGTTCAATGATGCATGGATGGTGGCGACGATTGTCCAGCATTCCGTCCATTATCAACTGAGTTTTGTGACTGATGGTTATATGTCGCAGTGGCTGCTCAGTCTGCTCTATGCTTGTGTGATCCTGACGCCGTTGCTGCTCTCCTCGGATCGTTACCATAACAGGCTGGGTGCTATGGCGCTTGTTTCCGGCATTGTGTCCTGGGCATTGTACGACTGGGCATTTGTCTCGGTATGGTGTTACTTTGCCGCGCTTATCTCGCTGTATGTCTTTTATGTCACTGTCCGCGCTAAACAGAAACACTATCAAGAAAAAGTGGACGCTAGCCTTTTTTAAAGGCTTCTCACAGAAAAAAATGCCTTAAGGAACCTCTGATTAATTGTCATTGCGAGAAGCGAAGCGACGAAGCAATCTCATAACTCAATGATTCTTATAGGGGCGAGATTGCCGCGCTTCGCTCGCAATGACATACAATGCAATTAATCAGAGGTTCCTTAACTTTTTAAGACTTGTCATAGCGAAAAAACGATTAAATCTTTAAGGCTTGTCATTGCGAGCAACGCGAAGCAATCTCATCCTGCGCTGTCACAACTGCCGCGCTTTCTGCTACTGCACTGGCCTTTAATAGTGATGCCTTTACCCCGCAATTCTTTACAAAATTGCTGCGCTAATAGCCCTGCATTTAGTGCTTGTATTGTTGCTTTTGCAGGCATAAAATTAATTCAGAGACGGTGGGATTGAGCGTGAGCCTTTCGCGAAGATACCTGAACCCTGAGACCTTAAACTCAATCCCACCGCCCTCAGTTTACCCATCTAAACAGGAGGTAAATTATGTTCACGTCAATCGTCGCAATGACTGTCACAGCCGCTGTTATTCTCGGCCTGTTCACCGCGTCCGTGGTGTTTGGAATACAGGCGCTTCCTTATGTGCTGTTAGCGATATTTGCAGCGCTTATCTGGGTTAAAAGCAGTGCACCAGAGAGCGAGGCTATCGCAGAAGAGCATCTTCACGTTAACCTGCATTAACCACTCGTCAATAAAAGCTGTTGGGCTTGCTCAGCAGCTTTTTAGCAAACCCTTCCTGATGTAAAGGCCAGTTTTTCACATGTGTTTCATGCCTTAATCGCCATTAAGAGTATTTCAAGCACAGTTAAACGCTGTGATGGCCTTTTTTCATGCTTATTTGTGCATTATTTACATTGAACTCATAGAGTTAGTTCGCCACAATGGCGGGCAGGAGAGGGGGGTTCCGGGGCTTTGAAATCGTATTATGCAGTAGCATGTTCTCGTGCTGTTTCTTAGCTTATTTGGCTTTCATGAATGGTGTTGGTTTTAGTCTGGCCTTAATGGGCTTCTGCGCGGGTTATACCTGACCGCAATCTTAAAGAGATGATATATCGTGGCATTACGTCGGCAGCTTATAATGGGCAATTCGATTTAAATTACTCAAACAATAATTATAAATTTTGGAAACAAATGACTTTTAAACTAACCCTGTCTCGCTTAGAAAGCCTGTTAATGACTGCTTGCGATGATCTGCGCGGCAGCATGGACGCAAGTGAATACAAAGAATACATATTCGGTATGTTATTCCTTAAGCGTGCCAGTGACCTGTTTGATCAACGTCAGGCCGAGATGAAAGTTGAGTTATCAGCTAAAGGCATGAGCGAAGAAGACATCACTATCGAGTTAAATGACCCAGATAAATATTCCGGCAAATACTTCTTTGTGCCAGAACGCGCGCGCTGGAATCAAGGCTGGGATGAAGAACTCATCGAAAATGGTGCAACCACCGTTGTTCATCACCCTGCACTCAAACACGTTAAAGAAAATGTCGGCACCACCCTCAATAAAGCCCTTGAAGCGATCGAAGATGCTAACCTTGATGCGTTGCAGCATGTACTTAAAGGTATCAACTTCAATCGCCCAATCGGTTCGCGTACCCTTGACGATGACACCCTTGCTGACTTTGTACTCAACTTCGAAAAAATCCCGCTCAAAGACGAAGACTTTGAATTCCCTGATTTACTCGGTGCGGCCTATGAGTGGCTGATTAAATATTTCGCTGACTCTGCAGGTAAAAAAGCCGGTGAATTCTATACTCCCGCAGAAGTGGTGCGAGTCTGCGTTGAAATCTGCGATCCACAAGAAGACATGAGTGTTTATGACCCTACCGTGGGTTCTGGCGGTATGCTCATACAAATGCGTGATTACCTAAGGGAAAATGGTGGCAGTGCAGATGAAATGGCACTAAAAGGCCAAGAAAAGATTGGTACCACCTGGTCAATTTGCAAAATGAACATGCTCTTACATGGTATTTCTCATGCCGATATTCGTCAGGCTGATACGTTAAGAGACCCCCAGCACCTTGGCGAAGACAACGAGCTCGAACGCTTTGACCGGGTAGTCGCCAATCCGCCCTTTAGCCAGAACTACATAAAGAAAGACCTTAAGTTTTCAGGTCGCTTCCCGGTGATGATGCCCGAGAAAGGAAAAAAAGCGGATTTGATGTTTGTGCAGCACATGCTAGCAGTGCTCAAACATGATGGCCGTTTGGCCTCCGTGATGCCGCATGGTGTGTTGTTCCGGGGTGGGGAAGAGCGCCTGGCACGTCAGCACTTTATTGAGCACGGTTATTTAGAAGCCATTATTGGCCTACCGAGCAACCTGTTTTATGGCACCGGCATTCCCGCCTGTATTTTAGTGATGAACAAACAAGGTGCTGCTGAACGTAACCATGTGTTGTTTATTAATGCCGACCGCGAGTACCGCGAAGGTAAAGCACAAAACCACCTGCGCCCCGAAGATATCGATAAAATCATCCACGCCTATCGATCAGGTGAGGATATTCCGGCGTACGCACGCCAGGTACCCAAGGCAGAAATAGCCGCCGAAGACTACAACTGTAATATTCGCCGCTATGTGGATAACGCACCACCACCAGAACCGCACGATGTCCGCGCCCACTTGCACGGCGGTGTGCCCATTGCCGAGGTGGATAGCCTTGAACACTTTTGGTCGAATTACCCCCAGTTACGCGAAGATTGCTTTGATGTGCAGGGACGCACGAATGCCGCGGGTGCAGGACGCACAGGAGCGGCTGTTGCCAGAGATCAAATCTATGTTGATCTAGCGCCCGTCATTGGTGAGAAGCGTGATATCGCTGATTTTGTGAGTACCCACCAGGGCGTGATGACACGTCATGCAGGATTTATGCAGCAGTTAGAAACCTGGTGGCAAGCCAACCTGGCTATTGTTGAATCGCTAGCACCTAAACCTGAGAATGATAACGGGAATCAGCCAGAACAGGCTGGCAATGTGTACATCATGCGCAGCCGCTTGCTAGCCAGTATTGCAGAAGCGCTGGCCGAGCAGCAGTTGCTAACACCCTTTCAGGTGCGCGGGGCATTTGCCAACTACGTTGATAGCCTTAAGGCAGACTTTAAATCGATTTCCGCCAGTGGCTGGGGGCCAGAACTTATCCCCGGTCAGGAGATATTGCAAAGCCAGTTTCCAGAAGTGCTAGCAGAGTTGGAACAAGCCCAGGCGCGCCTGGCCGAACTGCAAGCGCTGTTTGCCGCCGCCAGTGAAGAAGGTTTTGAAGATACCGAAGAGAGCGGTGTGCTGCCAGGTGATGAGGTAAAAAGCAAAAAAGATGAACTCAAAATCGCCAACGTTGAATGGAAGGCCCAGCTTAAAAACCTCAAGGCACTGGCAAACAATATCTTTATCGAAGTTCAAGCCGCAGGCCTGTTACCGCAAGGTGCTAAAAAAGCCAGCTATTGCAGCGAAGGGCTAAGTAGCAAAGCGCCACTGTTCGATAACGGCCAGCGCATTCTGCAATTAGCCGCGCAAGTAGCCCATGTTTCAGAATATGCCGCACCACTGACCGAGGCCATTACCCAAGGCAAGTTCGCCTACGAGCGTGCCCAATCCATCACTCAAAGTCTGGAACGCCATAAAATGCTAGAGGATGAGGTGAAAACCCTCAGAGCCACTATCAAAGCGATCGAAGGTAAACGGGATGAGCTGGTTGAAAGTGCCCGCGCAAAAATAAGCAATGATGAAGCCCGCACCGTGATCATCGAACGCCTGCGTCAAGTGTTAATGAACACCTATCAGGCTTACCTTCGTGCAGACCAACGTGCCAGCATTAAAGCCATCGAAAACCTTTGGAGTAAATACGCGGTTACGGCTAAAACTATTGAAACAGAGCGTGATGCAGCGTCGGATCAGTTGCAGGCGTTTATGGTCGAGTTGGGGTACGACGTGCAGGAAGCACAAGTTCCGCGAACGCATGGATGCGTAGGAGCGGCTGAGTGATGAGCGAAAAACAGGAATTTGTCCTGCTTGGAAACATTGCTGACATTTTAATGGGACAATCTCCTGATGCAGCAAGATGTAATTCTGATGAGCGTGGTCTTCCCTTTCTCCAAGGTTGTGCGGAATTTGGCAAGCAAACGCCTCACGCTGTAATGTACTGCTCACCACCCCTACGAGTGTCAAAGTCTGATTCCATCTTGATTAGTGTTCGCGCACCGGTTGGGAAAATGAACTGGGGTGAGCAAAGTTACTGTATTGGTCGGGGCCTAAGCGCAATTAAGGCGATGTCTGAACTTTCAGATACCAAGTTTCTTGGGTACTCAATAGATCAAAATGTCGCCTTTCTACATCGTAGAAGCCAAGGTTCTACATTCCTGGCAATCAGTGCAAATGATCTTAGAATATTTCCAATACCAGCCATTCCATATAAAAAACAGAAGAAGATAAGTTGGATATTGCAAACCATCGACCAGGCCATCGAAAAAACCGAGGCGCTGATAGAAAAATACCAGCAAATCAAAGCGGGCTTAATGCACGACCTGTTTACCCGTGGCATCACCGCCGATGGCAAACTCCGCCCGCCCAGAGAACAAGCGCCAGAGCTGTATCAAGAAACGCCGATTGGCTGGCTACCCAAAGAGTGGGATCATGATTTTCTTGAAAAACTGCTAGCGCCGATTCCAAGCAGTCTTAGGAGTGGTCCTTTTGGAAGTGCATTACTCAAATCAGAGTTAGTCGAAGAGGGGATACCCTTTCTTGGTATTGACAATATCTATGTGGAAAAATTTGTTGGAAAATATCGGCGCTTTGTCTCAGAAAAAAAATTCAATGAGTTAATAAAATATGCAGTTAGGCCAAAAGATGTTGTCATCACAATTATGGGCACGGTTGGAAGGTGCTCATTAATACCAGATAAAATAGGCAAGGCGTTGTCGTCAAAACATCTTTGGACGATGACAATAGATCAAAGTGTTGCTATCCCAGAATTGATTTGCTGGCAGTTAAATTACGCGTCTTGGGTGCAGGCATGGTTTCGAAGAGAAACACAAGGTGGAATTATGGACGCTATTCAATCGAAGACGCTTAAAAATCTTCGCTTACCAGTTCCCCCAATGGCTGAGCAAGAAAAGATTCTTGAGAGATACGAGGCTCTCAGTTCAAAAATACAGATGGAAAGCGATAATCTGGATAAATTGAAAAAGGAAAAATCTGGCCTAATGAACGACCTCTTAACCGGCAAAGTCTCCGTCACTATCGATGAACCTGAGGCGGCGCATGCCTAATCAGCCAGCACCAGAAAATCAAGGTGAGTTCCTGCTCTACAAAGCAGCGGACGGAGCCATTAAGGTGGATGTATTTTTTCAGGATGAAACCGTCTGGCTCACTCAAAAGAGACTGGCTGAGTTATTTGGTGTGCAGCGGCCTGGCATCACTAAACATCTGAAAAAGATATTTGACAGCAAAGAGTTAGAAGCGTCTTCAGTATGTTCCATTTTGGAACACACTGCCGCAGACGGCAAAAAGTACAGCACTCAATACTACAACCTTGATGCCATCATCGCGGTGGGCTATCGAGTCAATAGTTACCAGGCAACGCAATTCCGTATCTGGGCCACCCAGCACCTGAGAGAGTTTATTATCAAAGGTTTTTTGCTGGACGATGAACGGCTCAAACAGGGTAATCAGGTCTTTGGTAAAGATTATTTTGATGAGCTGCTGGAGCGCATCCGCGAAGTCCGCGCCAGTGAGCGACGCTTTTATCAGAAGGTCACCGATATTTATGCATTGGCGGTGGATTACGATAATAATGCACCCATCACCCGCGATTTTTTTGCCAGTGTACAGAATAAACTGCACTGGGCGATTACCGGAAAAACAGCGGCAGAAACCATCTACGCGAGCGCGGATGCCGAGGTTCCCTATATGGGGTTAAGCAACTGGAAACAGGCCCCGCAGGGTAAGATCCTGAAGTCTGATGTGGTGGTGGCTAAAAACTACCTGAATGAATCACACATCAAGGAACTCAACCGCATTGTCTCGGCCTACCTGGATTTGGCAGAGAGTCGTGCAGAGCGCGGCATATTGATGAAAATGGTCGATTGGGTTCAGTTTCTAGACCAATTTCTTGAACTCTCCAGTTATCCCATTTTAGAAGATAAGGGCAAGATCACTGCCCATGCTGCCAAACTCAAGGCAGCGCAGGAATATGAAATTTATCGCCAACGTCAGGACGCAGAATATGTTTCTGACTTTGATCGTGAAGTGAAACGGCTAAAAGGTGACGAGTGAGCGAATATAGCGAAGTTGAACAGCCCTTTCTTCAGCAGCTAGCGGGGTTGGGCTGGCACAGTATTGACCAAGGTGCGGATATTCCCCATGACCCCACTAAAAGCCTGCGCCAAAACTTTCGGCAATGGTTACTGCCTGAGGTGTTTTTTGCGGCAGTCTCACGCATCAACACCACGGCCACAGGTGAGCAGTGGTTAAACAAAAAACAGCTGCAAGATCTGCACGATCAAATTCTGCGCCAGCCAAACCGCACGTTGTTAGAGGCCAATGAGGCGATTCAAAAGTTACTGTTTAAGGCCCAGGTGGATATCAACGATGTGACCGGTGAGCAAGACCCGGTGGTTAAGTTAATTGACTTTGCCAACCCCGAAAACAATACCTTTCACGCCATTAACCAGTTCCGCATTGATACACCGGGTTGTGTAAAACAATTTATCATCCCCGACATTGTCTTGTTTGTGAACGGCATACCGCTGATTGTGGTGGAGTGTAAAAAAGGCGGGCCAAATTGCGCCAACCCCATGCCCGAAGCCTTTGAGCAGTTACGGCGCTATATGAACCAGCGCAAGGCCACCCAGCAGCAAGGATTGAAAGAGGGTGAGCCCAAATTATTTCACACCTCGTTGATGGTGATTCGTAGCTGTGGGCTAGAAGCGGACTACGGCACCATTACCTCTGGCCTTGAACATTACTTTCCCTGGAAAACCCAGTGTCCGAATGCTGATGCCAGCATTGATGGCATGAACCAACAGCAGCAACTCATTAATGGCATGCTCAATAAAACTAATTTGCTGAGTATATTACGTACCTCTGCGGTGTTTATGGACACCGATGGTGGGCCACGCATCAAGGTCATCTGTCGCTATCAGCAGTTTCGAGCGGCTAATAAAATCATTGCGCGTTTACGCCAGGGTCAAAGCGTTGAGGATAGAAGCGGCGTGGTTTGGCATACTCAAGGCTCAGGTAAAAGCCTGACCATGGTGTTTGTGGCGCGTATGCTGCGCACCTCTAAAGATCTGAACGATTATAAAATCCTGTTGATTAATGATCGCGTCGATTTAGAGGACCAGCTAGCTGAGACAGCCACCTTGATCGGCGGACGCGTTAATAGTATCGAAAGCTCGCAGGCCTTACGCAAAAATTTGTCTACCGATAGCTCCGATATCAATATGGTGATGGTGCATAAGTTTCAGGTGCGCGAGCAAAACCTGCCTTTAAAAGTGGCTGAGGCGCTAGGCACCTACCAGGCCATGCCGACTAGTGAAACCTTCGGCATCGTGAATGATTCATCGCGCATTGTGTTGATGATTGACGAAGCCCACCGTACTCAGGGCTCCGACTTAGGTGACAACATTTTTGAAGCCTTTCCCAATGCCGCCCGCATTGCCTTTACCGGCACGCCGTTGATTACCGAGCGACACGGTGAGAAAAAGACCCATAAACGTTTTGGTGAGTACATTGATACCTACCGCTTGATGGATGCGGTGAATGATGGTGCGACCTTACAGATATTGTATGAAGGGCGCACGGCGGATTCTGCTCTCAATGATAAACACGGTTTTGAAACTCAATTTGAAAACCTGTTTAAAGATCGCAGTGATGAAGAGCTGCTGGCGATCAAAAAGAAATACGGTGCCACTGGCGATATTTTAGAGGCTGAAGCGCGCATTAAAGCCATCGCCAAAGATATGGTGAATCACTACCTGGAGCAGATATATCCTAATGGGTTTAAGGCTCAGGTGGTGTGTCATTCAAAATTGGCGGCAGTACGCTATCAGGCCGCGATCAGTGATGAACTCAATGAACGAGTAAAGGCATTAAAGGCCGAGCCTGTACCAAACGCGGTGCTGATTAAAAAAATCGCCTTTCTAAAGGCCGCTGTGGTGATTTCAGGTGATGGTACTAATGAAGCGGCCTACATTACCGAAGCGCGTAAGCAAGCCAAAGCCTGTAATGTGGTGGAAAATTTCTGCCGGTCTTTCGATATGGACGATCCTGATAAGGCAGGTACCGGTATCGCCTTTTTGATTGTATGCGACATGCTGCTTACGGGTTTTGATGCGCCTATTGAGCAAGTGATGTATATCGATAAAATAATTCGAGAGCATACTTTGTTACAGGCCATTGCCCGTACCAATCGCGTGAAAAAGGGTAAGAAACGTGGTTACGTAGTGGACTACATCGGCTTAACGGAAAACCTCACCGACGCGCTGACCTTATACGCCGCTGCCGATGAACAGCAGGAGCTGGCTCAGGGGCTAAAGAGCATTACCTCGGAAGTGCCGGTGTTAGAAGAGCGCTATCAACGCCTGCTGCAATTATTCGCGGCCAATAAAGTGGCCCAGGTTGAAGCCTTTGTTCAAGGTAAATTTCCCAGCATTGAAGCCGATGCGGCCATTGTGCATGAGGCGGTAAAGCTTTTAAAAGATGAAAAAATCCGTGCTGATTTTGATGTGTATTTGAAAAAGTTTTTGATGAGTATGGATATTATTCTACCTCATCAAGCGGCACACCCTTATCGAGTGCCTGCCAAACGTTTCGGTTATATTCTGCGGGTGGCCAGAGAGCGCTATAAAGATGCTAGCCTAAGTTTTGGGGATGCTGGCGAGAAAATTAAAGATTTAATTAACGAGCATTTGATCAGTCTGGGCATTAATCCAAAAGTGCCGCCTGTTGAATTGCTTTCAGAGGATTTCATTGAAAACCTGAACAGGCATGCTGCGGGTAATGCCGAAGCAAAAGCGAGTGAGATGGAACATGCGATTCGTAAACATTGCACAGTTCATCACGATGAAGACCCCGCATTTTATAAAAGTCTTTCTGAGAAGGTCGAAAATTTAATCGATCAACATCAAAACCAATGGGAGAAACTGGCAGAAGAGTTAGGGAAACTGCGTACTGAAGCCATACAAGGGCGTAAATCTGGAGAAGGGGGTATGAGTAAGGAAGCGACCACCTTCTACGAGCATATCGCTAATGAAGCCTTCGAAAATGGCGAAGTGCCAGCAGATGCTAAAGCTAGAATGAAGCTGTTGATGGAGGCGATTGTCGATATCTTACAAGAGAGTATTGGTAGTATCGATTTTTGGAACAATGCCGACAAACAAAAGAAAATCCGCAGTGATATAAAAACCGCGTTAACCTTAACTGGCATTACGGAGCTAAAGAAAAAGCGCGAACGAATAGCGGTAGAGATTATGAAACTGGCCAAGAATCGACATGATGAGTTGATCAAAGGTGTCGTTGAAGGGAGGCAACCATGAATGCAAGAAGAGTGCGTGATATTGATTATCAACTATTACCTGGCAGTGAAAGAAAGACCACCGATATAGTCATTGAACGCAATGGGGAAATTGTTGTGCGCCCGCCCGTGGACTATAGCCCTGAGCAGGTAGACGCCGTTGTTGAAAGTAAACGTATGTGGATTTACCGGAATCTGGCAGAGTGGCGAGACTTAAATGCTACAGCAGTTGTACGGGAATGGGTTAACGGTGAGTCATTCCTTTATCTGGGACGCGCTTATCGCTTATCACTTGTCACAGAGCAGACGGGTGACCTGAAGCTAAAAGAAGGCCGGTTTTGTCTTAACCGTAAATTGATTGACGAAGGTGGAACTGCTGGGGCAAAAAAAGCATTTGAAGCTTATTACTCCGACAAGGGGCTAGCGCGTATTAAAGAGCGTGTTCACTATTACGCTGCAAAAGTCGGGGTGACACCCATTTCTGTCAAAGTAAAAGATATGAACTACCGCTGGGCAAGTTGTAGCAAAGATGATGCTTTAGATTTTCACTGGAAGTGCATGATGGCGCCGCCAATAATCATCGACTACATCATTGTCCACGAACTTTGTCATATTCATCACCGCAATCACTCTGATGCATTTTGGAATGAAGTAGATAAAGTGATGCCAGATTTCAGAGAGCGTAAAGATTGGCTGAAAAAGAACGGTGCAAATTTTGATTTGTAGCATTACTACTCTCAGTATTAAGGAAATAATGCGCAGGATTGATATATGAGTGACATCAAACTTTTCAGCATCACCAAAGGCCAGGCCTCTGAACTTTAGGGTGCGGCCTCTGATCTCGAAAAGCCGCTGCAAACGCTGATCGAGACTAATCTGGAGCCGTTGCTGGGCATCCGCTTTTTATTGATGTTTCAGAGATGTGAGGATTAGATGAGTAACGAGCCAATATCGATCAAACTCTTTCTTCCAAAGGGAAGTTCAGACAGTCTACGTGTGGCTGAACTATCAAACTGGTCAGGAAAAGCCGTTGCCTGTTCAAGACAAGAACTAAACGAATTGTGTGCTCGTGACGAAGCACGGCAACCCGGCGTCTATTTTCTGGTTGGGAATGACCCTGAGACAGGTGAACCGATGGTCTACATTGGGGAGGCAGAAGAGCTAGGCAAGCGACTCAAACAACATCTTGGTAAAGAGTTTTGGGTGCAGGTGATCACCTTCTCAAGCAAAGACGAAAACCTCACCAAGGCTCACATAAAATACCTTGAAGGTAAGTTGATCGATGTTGGTCAGCAGACAGGCCGTGCCATTATCGCTAACAACCAGTCGAGTGGTGCCAAACTGCCGGAATCCGACCAAGCGGAGATGGATGTCTTTCTCTCTAAAATGTTACGCCTACTACCGGTGATGGGCACCAATACTTTTACGCCATCAGCAACAGAAGAGATAAAAGCTAAAGACCGCCTAGCATGCAGTATAAAAGGCCTCACTGCATATGGTCAAAGAACAGCCAACGGTTTTGCGGTATTCAAAGGATCACAGGCAGTGCTAGAACATCGTCCATCAGCCAAGCGTGCAAAAATCCGCCGCGAAAAACTGGTCGAAAAAGGAGTGCTAGAACCAGAGGATGATCACTATGTATTCTCACGCGATTATGAATTCACCAGCCCAAGCATCGCTGGTACGGTAGTGCGGGGTGGTGCTACAAATGGCTTAACCGCCTGGAGAAATAGCAAAGGGGTAAAACTCAAAGAGCTGGATGAGATAGGATGAGTTTTTTGGTGACGTTACGATAAAAGGAAAGTAAATGGCATTACTCGCTGAAGAGTTAGTTGAAGAATGGCTGAATAGACAAGGTTACTTCACTATTAGAGGAATTAAGCTAGGTGTTGATGAAATTGACCTCCTGGCAACAAGATTCTTAAAAGATGGTTCTGTGGAATACCGGCATATTGAAGTTCAAGCATCAATGCGTCCGGTAAGCTATATATCCAGAATATCTAAAATTCATCTTGAAGAAGGGCAGGCACCAACGAGTGCAAAAACACGCGGCACTGAAATATTGTTACAAGGTGTTAAAGAGTGGGTAGAAAAGAAATTCACTAAGCCTAAGAAGGAAAAAGTAATTCAAGCGCTTTGTCCGCAGAAATGGTCATCTGAATTAGTTATAAATAACGTAAAGTCCGATGAAGAAGTTGATCTCATAAGAGCGCAGGGTATAAAAGTCACTGAGCTGTCTAGTATCATTAGGGAATTAAGTGAAGAAGATTTTTTGTTACAGAGTGCCTCAGGTGCTGATTTTGTCGATTTAGTGAATATGGGTGCTAGGGTAGCTGGCAGGTAAACAGAGATTAACTGTGACACATAAAATGTATTAGTTCAGACTAGATCTGACACTTATAGCGTTGAGATAGCTGTCCTAAAGGATTTTGACTTCCAGTCCGTCACGCTTTGTTCGCAATGACAAATGAACATATCTGGGTAAAAACACAGATTTTGTGTTAATGCTACTTTGATCGCGAGTTTTCAATAATCGCCGATTCTACTTAGTTGTTTTGTTTTAAACTAATTATCTATATTGATGTTTCATCAAAACCCCTTGTCGGATGGGATTTTTATCCATGGCCTGTGCTGCATTGAGTATACTAAGACAATGAAAAAAAATTACCTGATGATTGATAATAACGCTGCGCTGCTTGAGCTTTGTAAGCAGTTGCAAGGATCTGCATGGTTGGCCGTTGATACGGAGTTTGAGCGCGAGAAAACGTATTACCCTGAGTTGTGCCTGTTGCAAGTTTCTAACGGTGACGTTAGCGCGATCATTGACCCGCTCGCCATTACTGATCTTGAGCCTTTCCTGGAACTGCTTTATGACAAGGCGATAACAAAGGTTTTTCATGCGGCGAATCAGGATCTAGAAATTTTATTTCATATGAAGGGGGCTGTTCCTGTTCCCATCTTTGATACACAGATTGCCGCACCGATGTTAGGGTATGCTGAACAGATTGGCTATGCCAATCTGGTGAAGCAATCCTTGGGTGTTGAGCTGGATAAGGGGCATACACGGACAGACTGGAAGCGTCGGCCGTTGGTTAAGGCGCAGCTGGATTATGCGATTGGTGATGTGATTTATCTTGGACAGATCTATGAGCAGTTTATAAGCAAGTTAACCGCGATGGGTCGTCTGGAGTGGCTGGCCAATGATTTTTCTGCGCTGGCTGAGCCTGAGTTATATCTTCCTGAGCCGCAAAAGGTGTGGCAAAAAATACGCATGGCCAACAAGTTGCGCGGTAACAAATTGGCTGTCTTTCAGCAGTTAGTCGCCTGGCGTGAGGTGACGGCACGTAAGGAAAACAGGCCGCGTAATTGGTTGATACGTAATGAGGTTATTTTCGATATCGCACGTTTGTTGCCTAAAAGTAATGATGATTTATCTCTTCTTAAGGGTTTGAATGAGCGGGTGTTACAACGGCATGGCGCTAAGATATTATCCCTTGTGCATGATGCGCAGCAACAGGCACCGGTGCCATTGCCCGCTGTGAGGTCGAATAAATCGTTAACGCTGCAACAAGAGGCGACTGTTGATGTGTTGATGGCAGTCGTGAGGTTAAAGGCAGATGAGCATCAAATGAGCGCTATTTCGCTTGCCCCCAGAAAAGAACTGGAAATCTTTGTGCAGGATCAGACTGATTCGATTTTGCTTAAAAGCTGGCGTGAGCATTTAATCGGCAATGAGCTGAAGAGTCTTCTTTCTGGTGTGAAATCTTTGCAGCTTGTAGAAGGTCAGCTGACGATCGTTTAAAAAACCGAGAAAAACGGATCAGAGAGAAATTACGCTTAATATTAGCGTTTATTGCTTTCTGACCCTGATTCACCTTTGTCGACTTGATATACTCCCGCCATGCCTAAAAAACGCCGCCGTCGGGCGAAGTCTAAACCTCCACGCCAGTATCTCTGGTTGAAGATCTCCTTATTACTAGTGGTGTCATGTTTATTGGCGCTGGCGCTGTATGTGCTTTATCTCGACCGGGTGGTGCAGGACAAATTTGAGGGTAAGCGTTGGTCGGTGCCGTCTCGGGTCTATGCGCGTGCGCTGGAGCTTTATCCGCAACAACTGCTGACGGCAGATTCGCTGTTAGCGGAACTCAACTTGGTGGGTTATCAGCCGTCTGCCGATGGCCTCGCCCCCGGCACTTATCTGCGTAGTGGCAAGCAGTTTAGGGTGACGACACGTGCATTTCGTCACTGGGACAGCGTCGAGCCTGGTCGCTCAGTCTCGCTTAATTTTGATAACAAACAACTGACAACACTGGCTGATGCCGTGACAGACGAATCGCTGACATTGATTCGGCTTGAACCGATGCTGATCGGCATTGTTCATCCGACCCATCGTGAAGACAGAATACTGGTACGGCTTGATGAGCTGCCACCCAAACTGATCGTTGCCCTGCAAGCCATTGAGGATCGCAAGTTCAGCGCGCATCATGGTATCGATTTGCGTGGTATTACGCGTGCCGCGTGGGCAAATCTGCGTGCAGGCAAGGTGGTGCAGGGTGGCAGTACCCTGACCCAGCAACTGGTGAAGAATTTTTATCTCGGCAGCGAACGCACGCTGTCGCGCAAGATCAACGAGGCGATCATGTCGCTGTTGCTAGAAGCGCGTTATGGAAAACAAGAGATTCTTGAGGCCTATGCCAACGAGATCTACCTGGGTCAGGATGGTAATCGTGCTATCCATGGTTTTGGTTTGGCAGCGCAATTTTATTTCAATAAGCCACCGCAGGAGTTGACGGTGGCTGAGTCGGTTCTGCTAGTGGCGATCTTGCGTGGGCCGACCTATTATGATCCACGCCGTTATCCCGAACGCGCGCTGACGCGGCGTAATCAATTGCTTGAAATCATCTTGCGTGATGGTCTGATTGATCAGCAACAGGCGCACACAGCACTGGCAGCACCGCTGGGTGTAACACCCAAACCTAACTTGGGTAGCAGCCGTTACCCCGCTTTTATTACGCTGGTAAAACGTCAGCTGCAACAGGATTATCGCGATGAGGATTTGCGCAGTGAAGGCCTGCGTATCTTTACCACATTGGACCCGCTCGTTCAGCACGTGGCTGAGCAGGCTCTGACGAGCAATATTAAGCGGCTAGAAAAACAGCCCGGTGTGCTTGAGGGCGGGGTGGTGGTCTCACGTTTGGGCAGTGCTGAGGTGAGTGCCGTGGTGGGTGGCCGCAAGCCACGTTTTGAAGGTTTTAACCGCGCGCTTGATATTCAACGCCCGGTTGGTTCGCTGTTAAAACCGGCGCTCTATTTGACGGCATTATCACAACCGCAGCGTTATACCCTGGCGAGTTTGATTGATGATGCGCCGCTTCATTTGAAGCAGCAAGATGGCAGTGTTTGGTCACCGGCCAATTACGACCATGAAAGCCATGGCAGTGTGTTGCTGGCCGAGGCGCTGATTCATTCATATAACCAGGCTGCGGTTCAACTGGGACTCAAGCTGGGCATAGCAGAGGTGGTGGAAACCATACAGCGGCTTGGGATAGACAAACAGATTCCGCCGTATCCTGCGGTAATGCTGGGTTCGCTGGCGTTGTCGCCGCTGGACATCGCCCAGATGTATCAGACCCTCGCCGACGATGGTTTCTATACGCCGCTGCGGGCGGTGCGCGCGGTGCTGAATGCCAAGCACCAACCATTAAACCGTTACTCGCTCGATACCGAGCAGCGCATCGCCC
>Ga0316204_10004152_pt1 | contig 26804 bp, 20 predicted proteins | sample 6monrhotite_MG_2_FD_205661 | JGI IMG/M metagenome (GOLD analysis project Ga0316204, IMG submission 205661) | Microbial mat bacterial communities from mineral coupon in-situ incubated in ocean water Damariscotta River, Maine, United States -... | ecosystem: Environmental > Aquatic > Marine >...
TTCAAGTTGCCGGGGTGATTTACGGATTTGGCACCCAGATCTGTAAACCGTTCGGCATCGGTTTCGCTTTGTGCCAAGATCAGACGGAACGATGATAAAATACGCCCGATCATAGACTTGTGTTTTTTCCATTTAGCAAAAGATTGATCTGACAAGCGGCCGTTTAAGACGACCATAGGGGTGGCACAGGCGCGGGATTCAACGACCAAGTTGGGCCAAAATTCAGATTCCATCCATAGCGCAAGGTCGGGTTTCCAATGTTCTAAAAACCGTCGAACGTATGAAACTCTGTCCACGGGTACGAACTGATGTAAGGCCCCTGTGGGCAATCGTTCTAACATCAACTCAGCCGATGTGACGGTGCCAGTGGTGACCAAAATGTGCCAGTTTGGAACGTCTGACCTTAAGCGTTCAATAAGCGGTAAAACCGATAATGATTCCCCGACACTGGCGGCATGAATCCAGACCAGCTTTCCTTGGGGGCGGGGCAGGGATGCTATCCCTAAGCGTTCGGAAAAACGCTCAGCATCTTCTTTACCCGCGCGCAGACGCTTTTTTAAAAAGCGGTTGATCAACGGGCCACCCAAGGTTGTCGCCATGCGGTAAAGGGTCAGTTTCATTGTGTTTCCAAGATTGCGGGTTCAGGCGTTTGTTGACCAAACTCTGCATCTAAGGTTTGCGTAATCAGGTTCAGGCTGTCTTCCATCTGTTGGCGTATGGCTTCAAGTTCTTGGGCGTTGCCCTTACGCGGGACTTCGATAGCTTTCCCCATTTGAAAGGCTCCACGTGCAAACGGCAAAGGAATTTGCATTTTATCCCATGTGTTTAATGTTATCACGCGCGTTCCTGAACTGCTGACGGGGACAAGGTATGCGCCGCCAAGCCTAGCTAAGTCAATGGCGCTCATTTGCATGCGTTGACGGGGACCTTTGGGACCGTCCGGCGTGATTGAACAGACTCCGCCCGATTTTAAGATTTTGACAATTTTTCGGGTCGCTTCGGTCGGATTTTTTGATTCTAGCCAAATCGGGGTGAGGCCAAGACGTTGGTATGTTTTCCCTGCTAGCTTGCCGTCACGGTGTGCGGTGGATAATTGATACAAGGCCACCGCATTCTTCGGCCAACCAAAAACTTTTGCAACTAACCGACCATGCCAAAAACACAAAACCACGGGTTTGCCTTGGTCAATAATTTCTTGAATATTGTACCAATCGCGCATTTCCCATTGTCCGCTGTATCGCACAAAACGCAAATACGCGGCGGCGATCCCGGAAATCAGGTTTTGTGCCCAACCTTGATTAAGTATGCGTTTGTGCAGTTTCAAGGGGTATCTCGTTCGTTTGTGTTGTTGGGTAAATGATCAGTGTCTGCGAATTGAAGTTGATAGAGGTTCGCATAAGTACCGCCCTTGGCGATCAATTTGGCGTGAGTCCCGTGTTCAATGACCCGGCCATTGTCCAAAACGTAAATCAAATCGGCATTCACAACGGTGGATAAACGGTGAGCAATAACCAAAGTCGTGCGGTTTTTCATTAAATGATTAAGCGCCGTTTGAACGTGGCGTTCGGATTCTGTGTCCAACGCGGATGTTGCTTCGTCGAGCAATAAAATGGGAGCATTTTTAAGCATGGCTCGGGCAATGGCCAAGCGTTGGCGTTGTCCACCAGAAAGCCGAACGCCGTGTTCGCCGACCATGGTTTGATAGCCATCGGGAAGCTGTTGAATAAATTCATCGGCGGCGGCGTGCTTGGCGGCTTGTTGGATTTCGTCAAAGTTGGCGCTTTGGCGTCCATAGGCGATGTTGTTTTGAATGGTGTCATCAAACAGCATCACTTCTTGGCTGACCAATGCCATAGAATGGCGAAGCGATTTAAAGGTCGTACCGCTGATGTCTTGCCCGTCAATTTTGATGCTACCGCTGTCGATGTCATAAAAGCGGGGCAACAAATTCATGATGGTCGATTTGCCCGCCCCGGATGATCCAACCAAGGCCACAGTTTTCCCAGCCGGAATGGAAATGGAAATATTGTCCAAGGTGACATCGTTCGATGTTTTTTGGTCTTGAGGTTTGGCATACGTGAAAGACACGTCTGTAAATTTGACTTCACCATGTTGAACGTTCAATTCTTCAGGGCTTTTACATTCTGTGATGTTGTTGGGATGATCCAAGGCTTCGAACGTTCTTTGTGCTCCTGCCAAGCCTTCTTGGACAGTTGCGTTTAAATTCGCAAGCCGTTTCATAGGCTCGTACGCCATCAACAGGGCCGTAATAAAAGAAAAGAAACCACCGGGATCTGTGGCATTTTCAATCACCCGATAGCCGCCGTAAATAATCACCGAAGTCACAGCCACCCCGCCCAAAGTTTCCATAATCGGGCTGGACAAAGCACGAGTGCGCATGGATTTAAAAGATAACTGATAGAGTTTTTCCACCAATATGGAAATGCGGCTACGTTCGTAGTCTTCCATGCCATAGGATTTGACCACGCGGACACCTTGGATGCTTTGTTCTAAGGTGGTGGTGAATTGACCAACTTCGACTTGGGTGTTGGTGGTGACTTTGCGCATGCGGCGACCAATTTTAGCAATGGGTAAAATGGCAATGGGGAAAACCACAAAGGCAATAATCGCCAGTTGCCAATCTTGCATAAACATGACGGTGACAAGACCTATCAACGACAACATATCTTTGCCAAACACAGTGATCGCATGAGATACGGCGACCCGCATGGAACCAATGTCATAGGTAAACCGGGACACCAAAGTCCCGGTGGCATTATTGTGAAAAAAGCCAAGATCCAAATCGATCATGTGACGGTAAAGCCGGTTTTGCATGTCGGCGACAATTTTAAGGCCAATGTGTGCCATCAACGTGGCTTGGGCGTAATTTGATCCGCCTTTGATCATAAAGGTAGCCAAAATAGCGCCACCAATTAACCACAAGGTCTCTCGGTCTTTGGCGATAAAGACTTCGTTGACCACGGGTTTCATCAACCACGCGCTGAGCGCTGTTGCTGCCGCCATAAGCGCCATGAAAAAAACAGCCCAAAAAAGGCGCCCGACATAGCCTTGGACGCATTCGTTCCACAGCCTTTTTGCCAATATATGCGTGGGGATGTATTTCTTGTAACGAGACTTCACGGGCCGTTGCCGATCATTATGAATAAAGTTTCGCAAACATAACACGCGAAGGGTTTTGCGCCAACGTTCGTGATACCTTTTATAATGGCCATACCATCTTATAGGCCTGCGATGGTCATACCATCGACGCGAACGCTGGGGGCATCGGTGCCATAGCGAAACACCAAGTCATTGGCGGGCGTCATGGTTTTGAACATATCTAACAAATTGCTGGCGACGGTGACTTCGGAAACGGCATAGGTTAATTCGCCATTTTCAATCCAAAATCCGTTGGCCCCACGGGAATAATCCCCGGTCACGCCGTTCACCCCCATGCCAATCAGGTCGGTGATGAAAAACCCCTGATCAATGTCTTTGATCATGTCTTCGATACTGCCTTGGCCGGGTTCAAGATAAAGGTTAGAGCTGGAAGGCGAGGGTGGGCTTGATACGCCACGCGCGGCATGCCCTGTTGGTTCAAGCCCTAATTGATGGGCTGAACGTAAATCTAAGAACCAAGTGGTCAACCGGCCATCATCAATGATGTTGCGTTTGTGGGTGGCTAGGCCTTCATCATCAAAGGATGCTGAACGCAAGCCTCGCTTGCGGTGGGGGTCATCAATGATGTTTACGCCCGGAGCTAAAATTTGTTGATCCATTTTGTCTTTTAAAAATGATGTTCCGCGTGCGATGGAAGAACCATTTATGGCGGATGACAAATGCCCGACCAAGGTTCTGGCGACACGGGCATCAAAAATAACCGGGTATTGCGCCGTTTTTATTTTTTGAGGGTTCAAACGGCGCACTGCTTTGTTGCCGGCATTTTTGCCGATGTCTTCTGCACTTATTAAATCTTCGGCCCATACCGCACCGCTGTAATCATAATCGCGTTCCATGTGTGTGCCTTCGCCCGCAATCATGGATGCAGAAAGGCTGTGGCTGGACCGTTCATAAGCTTGGGCAAAACCATTGCTGGCGGCAATAGCGACCCGGTATTGGCCAAACCCAGCGTTGGCCCCTTCGCATTGGCTGACGCCATCGACTTCAAGGCCTGATTCTTCGGCGGTACGGGCTTGGTCTGTTAAGTCTTGGGCGGTAGGTTCAGCCGTATCGAACATGTCAAAATCGACAATGTCGGTGGATAATTGTTCAGGTTCGGCGATGCCAATATAGGGGTCTTCGGGAACTGATTTTGCCATCGCAACAGCGCGGTCAACCAATTCGTTTAAAGCATCAGCATGCGTGTCGGAACTTGATACGATGGCTTGGGCCATGCCACCTGGTTTTTTGACAAATACGCGAAGGCCCAAATCTTGACCTTCGGAACGATCAAGGTGTTCAACCTCGCCCATGCGCCACGTCAACGACAACGATGTGCCTTCGGCAAATACAGCGTCCGCCGCATCTGCCCCCTTTGATTGGGCAGATTTGATAAGATCTTGCAATAAATTGAGCGTTTCGGTCATAAATTTTCCAAATTATTTCAAAAGGGCTTGGCCAAGGTCTTGTTTTAAGTCTTCGACGTCTTCGATGCCAACAGATAACCGCACCAGATTTTGAGAAATACCCATGCTATCGCGTTCGGCATCTGAAAGACGTTGGTGGGTCGTGGTGGCGGGATGCGTGATCAGGCTTTTGGCATCGCCCAAGTTGTTAGCAATGTCAATAATTTCAAGGCCGTTCATGGTTTTGAAAGCCTTGGCTTTGTCGCCGTCAACTTCAAAGGAAACCACAGTACTGCCCCGTCCAGACATTTGCTTCATAGCCAAATCATGTTGTGGGTGCGATTTCAAGCCTGGGTATAAAACACGCTTAACGTTGGATTGAGTGGCCAAAAATTCAGCTATTTTCAAGGCGTTATCGCATTGTCGACTGACGCGCAAATCCAAAGTTTCAAGACCTTTTAACAATACCCATGCATTAAATGGGCTAAGACTTGGCCCGGTGTTGCGGTAAAATGGTGTCAGTTGTTTTTCCATGAAGTGCGCATCGTTACTCAGCACGGCACCGCCCAAACTTCGTCCTTGGCCATCAATGTGTTTGGTCGCTGAATAGCTTACGATATCAGCACCCAATTCCAAGGGGCGTTGTAAAATTGGCGTGGCAAAAACATTGTCGACGATAACCTTGGCCCCTGCTTTGTGGGCCAAATCGCTGATGGCTTGGATATCCAAAATTGCCAAGGTTGGATTAGATGGGGTTTCGATGAATATAGCGGTGGCGGGTTTGGATAAGGCCGTTGCCCAAGCCTCTATATTGGTGCCGTCTACAAATTCGACATCAATGCCGTAATTGGGCAGAATATTGGCAATGATATGAAAACACGCGCCAAACAAAGCCGTTGAGGCGACCACACGGTCGCCGCTTTTAACTTGGCTGGCTAATGCGCAAAATACGGCAGCCATGCCACTGGCAAGGCCAACGCAATGGGTTGAACCTTCTAACAGACGCAACCGTTCTTCAAACATGGTGACGGTCGGGTTGCCGTAACGGGAATAAACGTAATGTTCAACTTCACCCAAAAAACTTTGTTCGGCTTGCTCGGCAGAATCGTACGCATAAGCTTGGGTCATATACAGCGCTTCGGAAACTTCACCGTGTTCTGAACGAGTGGTTCCACCGCGCACAAGTTTTGTTGCAGGCCGCCAGTTTTTTGTTTTGTCGTCATTTGTCGTCATGTCGGTTCTCCCGGATTCGCATATAAAAAAAGTCCGAGCCGAAGCCAGGACTATTCCTATGCAACGGCCTTTTAGCGGATTGTTTTACGTGGCCGCAAGCCAGCCGGCCAAATCACCACGTTGCCTTAAAATGAAGCTTCAATGCCGCCGCGTCAAGATGCTTGTTGCCAGCGCGCCTGTGCCCATATGAATAGAGTAGCCCTTGCGCCAAGAGCTTGGCTCTGGCATTTAAGGGGACATACTTATTTTGGAGACCAAAACATGGTTGATATCGCCACGACGGAAAATCTGTTTTTTGAACGCACGGGCATGGACCGAAGCCGGGTGTCTGGCTTGGTCGAAAATGCTTTGCATGGGGCAGATGATGGAGAGCTGTTTTTAGAATATCGTCAAAGCGAAAGCTTGATGTTTGATGATGGACAGTTAAAGGGGGCAAATTTTGATACCGCGCAAGGTTTTGGTCTGCGTTCCGTTGCGGGGGAAACCGCAGGTTTGGCCCATGCTTCGGAATTGAGCGAAGAGGCCATTGCGCGAGCCAGTGAAACGGTGAAAACCGTGACCCAAGGTCATGGAGGCACGTTGCAAGGCCCGCCAACGGGCACCAACGTCAAGCTGTACGGCGATGAAAATCCGTTGAATTGCATGGCGTTTGAAGACAAAGTGAAATTATTGGCCGACATTGATGCGTATGTGCGGGCTAAGGATGCGCGGGTCAAGCAAGTCACCGCATCGTTGGCTGGCAATTGGCAGGCCCTAGAAATTATACGTCCCGGTGATCACAATGCGTTTGATATACGGCCTTTGGTGCGGATCAATGTATCCGTAGTTGTGGGGGTTGATGATCGTATGGAAAGCGGATCGTTTGGGTCCGGCGGTCGTGCCGTTTATGATCAATGGGTGACGGTTGAAAATTGGCAACACATTGCCGACGAAGCCTTGCGCCAAGCCATTGTAAACCTTGATAGCGTGCCCGCACCCGCCGGAGAAATGTCGGTGGTGTTGGGGCCAGGCTGGCCCGGCGTTTTGTTGCATGAAGCCGTCGGCCATGGTTTGGAAGGTGACTTTAATCGTAAAAAATCGTCGGCTTTTTCAGGTCTTATGGGGGAACGGGTGGCATCGCCTGGTGTCACCATTGTTGATGATGGTACCCTCGATGGTCGCCGTGGGTCGTTGTCGATCGATGACGAAGGCACGCCAACCAGCAACACCATGTTGATCGAAGACGGAATTTTAAAGGGGTATATGCAAGACCGCATGAATGCTCGTTTGATGGGGGGAAAATCCACTGGGAATGGTCGCCGCGAAAGTTATGCCCATAATCCGATTCCGCGTATGACCAATACGTATATGTTGGGTGGCGACAAGGATCCTGCAGAAATTTTAAGTTCGGTCAAAAATGGTCTTTATGCGGTAAATTTTGGCGGTGGACAGGTTGACATTACTTCGGGGAAATTCGTCTTTAGCTGTACCGAGGCATATCTGATTGAGGATGGAAAAGTAACGGCACCGGTCAAAGGAGCGACATTGATTGGCAATGGCCCCCAAGCAATGAAAAAAGTTTCTATGATCGGTAACGATATGAAGCTGGATACCGGTGTCGGGACATGTGGCAAAGACGGGCAAAGTGTCCCCGTTGGTATTGGTCAGCCAACCTTGCGGCTTGACGATTTAACCGTTGGCGGGACCGCGTCTTAAGAGCTGATTGTTGTTTCCAAAGATGGGTTAATGCCACCAACTTCGCCTGTTCTGACAGGTGCAAAAATTCATCAATAGCCTCGATGATAATTTCCACATTGCCGTCGGCCTGCACCGCTGTACCAGCCGCTCACCAGTTGCGTGCGTTTGGCGATGGACATATTCCAACCGTCCGTGAGCATCTTTACCGATTCCAGCCGTTGCCATGTTCTGGCTCTATTGACCAAGACGACAGGGGACCGGCTTGAGGCAAAAACAGGCCGGGGGGCCAATTTCCCATCGGGCTGTTGCCAACGTAACAAGGCTTCGCCACCTGTAATTTGGCCCGTTTGAAAATAAAAAAGAATGCCCCCACCATGCAGGGCATTTTCAATGGCTGACAGGTATGGCTTATATGGCTGTCAGGTATGGCTGATACGTGTGACTAATAGGCATGTTCTTTGAATATGGGGTCAATATTGCCGTGCCAATCGTTTTCATAGGTATGAAGCAAGTCTTCCGCCGGTGTTTTGCCTGATTGTGCGATTGAAAACAAAGGCTTTATGAAATGGCTTTCATCCATACCAACGCCGTTCAGTTGTTTGCGGTTGACTAGTCCTTGGTGGGATAATTCCAAAACATCCAATGCAATGTTACCAACCGTGGTTCCGTTGAATTGTGTTTTAAGGGCTTGGGCAGGAACTTCGGTCCGCAATTGGTCGTGATTTTGTTGGTTCCAGTTTTTAACCAGATTCCATGCATCATCTAAAACGGCTTCGTCATATAATAAGCCAACCCAAAAGGCGGGCAAGGCACACAAGCGGTTCCACGGCCCCCCATCGGCACCTCGCATTTCCAAAAACTTTTTAAGGCGAACTTCGGGGAATGCGGTTGTTAGGTGATCTTCCCAATCTTTGATCGTCGGGTGTTCACCGGGCAATGCCGGTAATTTCCCGTTCATGAAATCGCGAAAAGATTGCCCCGTCGCATCAATATAGGTGCCATCGCGATAAACGAAATACATAGGGACATCCAACATGTAATCGACGTATCGCTCAAACCCAAAACCGTCTTCAAAAACAAACGGCAAGGTTCCGCATCGATCTGCATCGGTATCGGTCCAAATGTGGCTGCGATAGCTTAAATAGCCGTTGGGCTGGCCATTTTTAAACGGAGAATTGGCGAATAAAGCGGTTGCAATGGGTTGCAAGGCCATGGAAACGCGAAACATTTTTACCATGGTGGCCTCGCTATCAAAATCTAAATTCACTTGGACCGTGCATGTGGATTTCATCATTTCAAGGCCCATGGTGCCTTTTTTTGGCATGTATTCTTGCATGATTTTATAACGATTTTTGGGCATCCATGGTAGCGAATCTAGGCTGGCCTTGGGATGAAAGCCTAACCCTAAAAAACCAATGCCCATTTCTTGGGCTATGGCTTTGACTTGTTGCAGGTGCGTACCAACTTCTTTGCAAGTGTCATGGATGGTTTTTAATGGGGCGCCGGAAAGTTCGACCTGGCCTGCGGGTTCCAAGGTGATGGAAGAACCGTCACCCATGCTCAGCGCAATCAGGTGGCCATCTTCTTTAACGGGGTGCCAGCCAAAAAGCTGTAATTTCGTAAGCAATTGTTTGATTCCGCGATCGCCAGCGTATTCAAGCGGGGCAAAGTTATCGGTGTGAAAAGCAAATTTTTCATGTTCGGTACCTATACGCCAATCTTCGCGTGGTTTGCACCCGCTGGCTATGTATTCGACCAAGGGTTTTTTGTTGGTGATGGGTTCGCTCATGATTTGGCCTGTTTGTTTTTTTGAGTGCATAGCCGTTGAGGGCAGATGATTATTCTGATCAGTAATGTAATGGCGTTTGTACTTTCGCACAGCAATGACGTACAAGAAAGATATGAGTGAAAAAAAATTACAGAATCAAGCCAGCGATATTGTACCTGAAAAATTGATACTGCGAGCTACGCCAAAGGCCGCGCATCCTTATTTGATGTTAATGCGTTTGGATCGTCCCAATGGCTCTTGGTTGTTGATGACGCCAAGCTGGTGGTCAATTGCATTGGCATCTGGCGACAAATGGCCTGACCTTGTGCTGTTAATTTTGTTCACGCTAGGTTCGTTCATTATGCGCGGCGCGGGTTGTGTGATTAACGATATCGTGGACCGTGATTTCGATGGCGAAGTGGCAAGAACCAAAAATCGCCCCATTCCTAGCGGCATGGTCAGCGTTAAACAAGCCATCGCGTTTGCTTGTTTTCTGTGCTTGTTAGGCTTGTTAATATTGGTACAATTCAACCATTTTGCCATTGGCGTTGGTATATTGTCGCTGGTAACGGTGTTGATTTACCCGTTTATGAAAAGGTTTACGTATTGGCCCCAGTTTTTTTTGGGGATTTCCATCAATTGGGGGGCATTGTTGGGGTGGGCAGCTGTCCGTGGTGATTTAGGTATGGTACCGGGGTTGTTGTATTTGGGCGGTGTATTTTGGACTTTGGGGTATGACACCATTTACGGGCACCAAGACAAAGAAGACGATGCCCGTGTTGGCATTAAATCAGCCGCTTTGCGGTTGGCAGAAGCGACCGTTGGCTGGCTGGTGTTTTTTTACATCGGGGCCGTGGCTTTGTTCGCCACCGTTGGCTGGCTTGCAAATTTAAGTGTGTATTTCTATCCAGCCTTGGCCATAGCATCTTTGCATTTGGTGTGGCAAGTTGCGACGGTTGATATAGACAATCCTAAAAACTGTTTATTTCGGTTCAGCTCAAATCGGGATTTTGGGCTATTGTTGTTTGTCGCCATCGTGATTGGTAAAGTTTTCTAGTTGAACCTAGTCGAGATATTGCGACACATCAACGTCATCAAGCTGTTCGGGTTTAAGGAATTTTTCTGCGTATTCCTTATAGGTACCACTTTCTAATAACACTTTAAAAAGGTCAGGATCAATGTGCTGGTCTTTGACCATGAAGGACAAAATTTTGATGCTTTCGGATAATGTTTTGGGCTTTTTATAGGGGCGGTCTGCTGCCGTTAAAGCTTCGAAGACATCGGCGATGGCCATGATACGAGCGGGAATGGTCATATCTTTTTTGCTCAATTTTTTTGGATACCCGGTACCGATTAATGTTTCATGGTGTGCTCCTGCATATTCCGGGACATTCTTTAAATGTTTAGGGAATGGCAATTGGTTCAACATAACAATGGTTTGAATCACATGGTTTTGAATGATGTAACGGTCCTCGTTGGTTAATGTACCTCGCGTAATGGCAAGGTTATACACTTCGCCGCGATTGAACTGATGTTTCGGAACATCCATGTCAAAGCCAAATTTATCAGTTTCCGTTTTTGAAAAGGTTTCATCGCGTTCGAAAATATGTTCAATTTTATCAGCCAACAAATTTTCGTTTGCAGGTAAGGGTGCTGCGGGTTTCAATTCTTTGCGCACCAATTCTTCGTGGGAAATACCGATGCGGTCGTCCAATGTCCGTACCCACGTTTGCGTGGCAATTTTTTTTAATCGTTCGACTTTTTCATCGGCCATGAATTCACCGCCAACGTTACATTCTGCGACAAAGGCGTAATCATCATCCAAGCGTTGCAAACTATCATCGAATTCTGCTTTTAAGGTTTCTGGATTGCCTCCACCGGCTACAGCTTTCCAATAGTCAATTTCCGCATCGCGTTTTTTAACTTCAAAACGCATGCGGACTTCGTGAATACGGTCATAAATGGTTTCTAATTTGGTTGATTTATCGACCACGTATTCGGGCGTGACGACTTTGCCACAATCGTGAAGCCAGCTCGCCAGATGTAATTCTCTAAATCCACCTTCATCTAGGGTAAATTCATTTAATTCACCGCGATTAGATTCGACCGAAGCCTCGGCCAACATTTGGGCTAATTCGGGCACGCGTGCACAGTGGCCGCCCGTATACGGAGATTTGGCATCAATTGCACCGCCGATGACCATAATAAAGCTGTCCATCAATTGGGCTTGGGCTTCGATTAACATTTGATTGTCGATGGCAACGGCGGCTTGAAAGGCCAATATTTCAACCAACGGGATGATTTTGTCGGAAAATGGCGCGGATTTGCCGGTATTTATGTCTATGGAATTTAAGAGCTGTAAAACGCCAATGACTTCACCGGAATGATTCTTCAAGGGCACGTTTAAAAAGGATTTTGAACGGTATCCCGTGCTTTCATCAAATTTACGGGGGCCGGTAAAATCATAATCAGTAGCTTCATAAACATCGGAAATATTGACGGTTTCACCGGATACGGCAACGTGGGATGCCACATTGGCGTGGTTGGCCTTGCCAGTTGTTAAATCATAGACGCTGATGGGCGGAAAGGGGATTTCTTCACCCGTTGTGCCGCCTTTAGAAATTCCTAAGCTATCGGTTTGCATGATTTCAAATTTAAGAAATTTGCCATCCGATTCGTATTCAAAAGTGGGGTCGATTTCGTCATCACGTTGAACCATGCCACCGCACAAATACAAAGTGCCCCCATCGGCATTGCACAGTTCTTTGGCCCCTTTTAAAATGGTTTCCAAAAGCTCAGGGTGGTTGTGGGAAGCCGATGACAAGACAATACGTCTGCCAACTTCGAATAGTTTGGCATAATCAACGTTTGCATCTTCAAGTAGGGCGGAGTTTAAATTTGTAGACATGTGTGCTGGATTTCTGGAAGCTACGCTCCCACCCTTTCTTTTTTTATTCGTATGTTTATTAAAGCACTGATTTAAGCTTAAGAAAATGATGCATTTATTCTAGTTGATTTCGTTTTATAGTGCTGTGAGCATGAACACAATGGAATGAAAAATTATGGCCTATAAGTCGCTTCGAGAATTTATGGATAAATTGGAACACGCTGGCGATTTGGTGCGTGTTTCAAAACCTGTTTGCCCGCATTTAGAAATGACGGAAATTCAAACCCGTTTAATGGTCCAAGGTGGCCCTGCGGTTTTATTTGAAAACCCTGTCCGTGAAAATGGTGAAGCCTACGGCGTTCCGGTGTTGGTCAATTTGTTTGGTACCGTCAATCGCGTTGCGAGCGGTATGGGGCGAAAACCATCCGAACTTCGCGAAGTCGGAGAAACCCTCGCTTTTTTACGTCAACCAGAACCACCGGGTGGGTGGCGCGAAGTCTTAGATATGGCCCCGTTACTGAAGACAGTTATGGCGATGAAGCCTAAAACCATAAAATCAGCCCCATGTCAGCAAATTGTTTTAACGGGTGATGATGTGGATTTATCCACGCTTCCTATCCAAGGCTGTTGGCCCGGTGAACCAGGGCCGTTGATTACGTGGCCGTTGGTGATTACCGCAGGCCCAACCCCTCAACAAGACAAACGCGACGCCCCTAATTTGGGCATTTATCGCATGCAAGTCACGGGCAAGAACACCACATTGATGCGTTGGCTTCATCATCGTGGTGGGGCGCAACATTTTTTGCGTTGGAAAGAATTGCGTGATGATCCAATGCCTGTAGCCGTGGCTATTGGTGCTGATCCGGGGACTATTCTGGCGGCCGTAACGCCAGTTCCTGATACGCTTTCCGAATACCAATTCGCAGGACTTTTGCGTGGGGAAAAGGTTGAACTGGTGAATTGCAAGACGGTCCCTTTGCAGGTGCCCGCGACGGCGGAAATCATTCTAGAAGGCCACGTTAGCCTTAAAGACCAAGGCGACGAAGGCCCGTATGGCGATCACACGGGCTATTATAACGATGTTGAACCGTTCCCGGTATTTACCGTCAGCGCCATCACCATGCGTCAAAAACCTATTTACCTTAGCACGTATACAGGGCGTCCCCCCGATGAGCCCAGCGTCTTGGGTGAAGCTTTGAACGATGTTTTTGTGCCTTTGTTTACCCAACAATTCCCAGAAGTTCGGGATTTTTGGCTACCGCCCGAAGCCTGTTCCTATCGCATTGCCGTGGTATCCATGAAAAAGGCTTACCCCGGTCATGCCAAACGTATCATGTTGGGCGTGTGGTCGTATTTGCGACAATTTACCTATACCAAGTTCGTTATTATCGTTGACGAAGACATCAATGCTAGGGATTGGAGTGATGTCATTTGGGCTTTGTCCACCAACGTTGACCCGGCCCGTGATGTGACCATGGTGGAAAATACGCCCATTGATTATTTGGACTTTGCTTCCCCTGATTCTGGGCTTGGCTCAAAAATGGGCATTGATGCAACGACTAAAATTGGCCCTGAAACAAAACGATCTTGGGGCCAAAAAATTCGCATGGATGACCAAGTGGTCGAAAAAGTTAGTGCCATGTGGGATGAACTTGGATTGCCGGGTTCAGGCAAGTCGATTTGGAAGCCGTAACATTGAAATAGGGCTCGGGCTTTAAAGATTCTCGCAGTTTTGCTACAATTTCATTGTATTCAGGGCGGTTGGCGTTATATATGGCACAGCTTTATTTAAAGATACATTTACGATCATTTGTTCAGCCGCGCGCAAAACTGTGGGCCTTTGATCAAACAAAGATCAAACTCATATTCCGAAAGAAGACCCATGACTGAATTTGAAGGTGTCATTCCGGCACTCGCCAAAGCGTTGACCACACGCGGCTACACCACGTTAACCCCTGTCCAGAAGGCGGTTTTGGCACCTGAACTTTCCAACGCCGATGCCTTGGTGTCGGCGCAAACAGGTTCCGGTAAGACCGTTGCTTTTGGCCTAGCCTTGGCCCCAACTTTGTTGAATGGCGAAGATCATTTCACAAAAGCCGTCAAGCCACTGGCCTTGGTCATTGCCCCCACCCGTGAATTGGCAATGCAGGTGATGCGCGAGCTTGAATGGTTATTTGCAAAAACAGGGGCAAAAGTCACCTCATGCGTGGGCGGTATGGATATGCGGTCCGAACGCCGCGCGCTTCAACAAGGCGTCCATATTGTGGTCGGCACACCGGGAAGGTTGCGCGATCACGTTGAACGCGGTTCGTTTGATCCAACGGAACTTAAAGCCATCGTTTTGGACGAAGCGGATGAAATGCTTGATATGGGCTTTCGCGAAGAATTGGAATGTATCTTAGACGCTTCGCCCAAAGAACGCCGAACATTGATGTTTTCAGCCACGGTGTCTCGGCCCATTGCGGCCTTGGCAAAACGGTATCAACGCGATGCCATTCGTGTTACCACCCAAAACGATACTCAACAACACATTGATATTGAATACAAATCATATACCGTAGCGCCCAATGATCGGGAAAATGCGATCATCAACGTGTTGCGGTATTTTGATGCGAAAAACAGCATTATATTTTGCGGCACCCGCGCCACTGTCAATCACATGACCAGCCGTTTGAATAACCGTGGCTTTGCCGTAGTGGCTTTGTCTGGTGAATTAAGCCAAAACGAACGCACGCACGCGCTTCAAGCCATGCGGGATGGTCGGGCACGAGTTTGTGTGGCGACCGATGTGGCGGCCCGGGGTATTGATTTGCCAAACCTTGATTTGGTGATTCACGCCGATATTCCGAAAAACAAAGAATCATTATTGCACCGCAGTGGTCGTACGGGGCGTGCCGGACGCAAAGGGACGTGCGCGTTGATCGTTCCCCACAATTGGCGTAAACGCACCGAACGCTTGTTAGACAATGCAAAAATCGAAGCCGAATGGCAAAAACCACCGTCCAGCGAAGATATTGCCCAGATTGATCGCAATCGTATTTTGGATGACGAAAGCCTAAGTTTGCCTTTGAGTGATGAAGACAAGTTATTTGCCCAAGAGCTTTTGGCTCGTCATAGTGCTGAACAAATTGCAGGTGCGTTTGTGCGCTTGCGTTCCGCCGCTCAACCCACCCCCGAAGAATTATTAGATTCCGGTCCAGCCCCCAAAGAACGCGAACGTAGCCGGCCACGCGATGATTTTAAAAATGGGGTATGGTTCTCGTTGAACGTTGGTCGCAGGCATACAGCCGAAGCCCGCTGGTTGTTGCCGATGTTGTGTCGTGCCGGACATGTGACCAAAAGCGAAATAGGGGCCATTCGTATCCACCATGATGAAACTCATGTTGAATTGGCGCCTCAATGTGTTGATCGTTTTTTAGAAGCCGTTGGCCCCAGCCGCAAAGTGGAAAAAACCATCAGCGTGACGCGGGTTGACGGCATTCCCGCCGAACCAAAAGATACGGCCAGCGATCCGCGCGGCAAATCATACGCTCAGAAAAAACCGTTTGGGAAAAAACCGTACAAAAAATCAAAACTCAAAAGTGAAGGGCAACCACCAAGAAGCGAGGACAAAGTTCAGGACCGTGGCGATACAAAACCGTGGGATCAAGGCAATGTTAAGCCAAAAGGCAAGAAACCCTATACCCCCAAAACAGCCAAAACGGGCAATAAACCATTCGTGAAATCCGGTGCCAAACCCACGGCAAAACCGGGCGGCACCAAAGCATCAAAATTTGCAAAAACAAGCCGTCCCAACAAGTCTGGTAAGCCGGGCAAGCCTGGGTACCCCGGTCAAAAAACAGGGGGCAAGGGCCAAAAGCCAGCGAAGGGTGGTGGTAAAGGATCACCAAGCAAAGGATCACAAAGTAAAGGGGCCGGACAACAGAGCCGTCCCGCAAAAGCAGGATCGAGCCCGTTAAAGCGGAAAATTCTCAGCATCAAGGCGAAATAGATTTTTTTAGGTTACTTTTGCACCCACGCTAGTCCGTCAACTTTCCAACCGTTCAGGGTGCCTCTGTGCTGTGTTTCGTCCGCGTCGCCTTCGAATCCGCCTAAAATGTTATAACATTCGCTGAAGCCTGCATCTGTTAAGGCGCGTGCGGCATGGAGGGAACGGACGCCGGACCGACACAAAAACAATAATGGGGTGTCGCTTTTGGGACAGGCTTCCCGTTTAACGTCTTCGATAAAATCAGGATTGGGGGACATGCGGGGGTAAAATGCCCAAGGTACAAAATAAAGTCCCCGCTTTAAATTGTCTAGATTGGGAACGCCAACATAGGACCATTCTTCGGGGGTGCGTACGTCAATGACAACGGCACTTGGATCATCGCTTAATAATTGCCAAGTTTGAAGAGGCGTTAAATCACCAGCATAACCTAAATTTTTCACACTTTTATCGATCATGGCTACGCTTCCCCTAAGACTGTGGTAAAAAGATAACGAGGCTTGGCAATCTGCTCTTTCGTTCAGCCCCAACGCACGATACTGTTTATATAATGAAATTCCTTATGAAGAGACAAGAACTTCTATGACAAAACTTTCCCTAGCCTTCAACCTTGAATTCAATGACCTATATGATGACCGGGCTTTATCGAAAATTGACCAAGCTTTTATGGATCATACACAATCCATTGATGCCGATGTTGCAATGAAATTGAATGCCAGTCGCGCAAACCCCGAAGGTCTAAGCGATAAAGAAGAAGCGGATTTGTTGCTTGAACTTTCGCCTTTTGTTGATGCCTTTGTGGGTAAGCTGTTTGGTATTTCAGATGAATTGGGCAATTTAAGCGCCCATCATTTGGAACTTGAAGTCTTGTATGCCTGTAAACGTTTGTTTGTACAACGGCGTGCGCTCAAGGGAAAAACGGGTAAAGACGCGGCGGCTATTGATGGCGCGGCTCTAGCGGCTGAACTCAGCCCCTTGATGCAGGGTGAATTAACACAAATGACCTTTGCTCAATCGGTGATGGGGTGGCTAGCCGACGGCGAAGCCTTTGTCGATGAAATTGCCAAAGCCGTTGATTATGCGATATGGGCGACGCTTAATCCGGCGGGGCGTTTGCGTCACGCCGACGATATTTTGTTTCGCCAACCCACAAGACTTGATTTTGAACATATGTTTGCGGTCGATGATATAAAAATTGATGACGTGTCGGTAACCCATTTCAAGACTGAACGGCGCATACCGCGCGACGGGTTCGCCTTAACAGATTCGGGGTGTGATTTGGTCGGCGCCTTGGATCAAGCCCAATATTGTGTGTTATGTCATGATCGGGGTAAAGATTCTTGTTCGCGGGGCTTAGTCGACAAAAAAACCGAATCTTTTCAAAAAAACGTTGCTGGGGTTGAACTTTCCGGTTGCCCCTTGAGCGAAAAAATATCTGAAATGCACAGCGCCAAAATCAAAGGCCACGCGGTTGCTGCCTTGGCTTTGATTACGGTCGATAATCCGTTGTGCGCGGGGACTGGGCATCGCATTTGCAATGATTGTATGAAATCGTGCATCTATCAAAAACAAGAACCGGTTAATATTCCCGAAGTGGAAACCAGAGCCCTAAAAGACGTTTTGGAATTACCGTGGGGTTTTGAGGTATATAGCCTTTTGACCCGATGGAATCCTTTGAATTTACGCCGCCCAATGCCAAAATCTGAAAGCGGGTACAAAGTTTTGGTGGTGGGGATGGGACCCGCAGGGGCCGCCCTTAGCCATCATTTAATGAACGAAGGTCACAGCATTGTTGCTATTGACGGGGCAAAAATTGAACCCTTGAAAGCCAATATAAGCGGCATCATGCCATCTGGGGAACGTCAAGATTTTGCCCCTATTAAAAACATTGATGATGTTCGGGAACCCTTGGAATCGCGTTCTATGGCTGGGTTTGGTGGTGTCGCCGAATACGGCATTACGGTTCGATGGGACAAGAACTTCCTTAAGATCGAACGTTTGTTGTTGGAACGTCGAGCCGCTTTCCGTTTGTATGGTGGAGTCCGTTTTGGAGCACAAATGACCAAGGAGCAAGCTTATGCCATGGGCTTTGACCATATCGCCCTTTGCATGGGGGCTGGCAAACCTACGGTTTTGAACATGGACAACAATCTAGCGCGGGGTGTCCGCCAAGCCTCTGATTTCTTGATGGCGTTACAATTAACTGGGGCCGCGAATGCAGACAGCTTGGCGAATTTGCAATTGCGCTTGCCTGCTGTTGTTATTGGCGGGGGGTTGACCGCCATTGACACCGCTACCGAAGCTTTGGCCTATTACATCAAGCAGGTGGAAAAGTTCTTAGACCGATACGACGTGTTAGAAGCCTTACTTGGTGTCGACACAGTGCAAGAACGATGGACCGACGAAGACCGGTCCATTGCCGAAGACTTTCTGACCCACGGGCGTGCCGTGCGGTACGAACGGGCAACTGCCAAGGCTCAAGGCCGCGCACCTGATTTTTCAGAATTATTGAATGAATGGGGTGGGGCCACCATTGCCTATCGCCGCCGTATGATTGATGCACCCAGCTACACCCTTAATCATGAAGAAGTCGAAAAGGCATTAGAACAAGGCATTCGCTTTGCTGAATTGCTGTCTCCTACAGCAGTTGATGTGGATGAATTCGGTTGGGCTAAAGCGGTGCATTTAGAAGTCCAAAAAATGGGCGACGATGGCAGACCTCATGGTACGAAAAAATCAGTAACCTTGCCAGCACGGGCCGTTTTGGTCGCCGCCGGAACCCAACCCAACACGGTGTTGTCACGCGAACACCCAGAATTTTCGGAGCTAGACGGCAAATATTTCCAAGCCGTTGATGATGATGGAAAAAATGTCACCCCAGAATGGACAGACAAGCCAACGGACGTGCAAATTTTAATGAATGCAGACAGTGGCAAATCCATGAGCTTTTTTGGCGATCTGCACCCCAGCTTTGCCGGGAACGTGGTCAAGGCTATGGCGAGTGCGAAACAGGGCTACCCTGTCGTGGATCGCGTTTTGAAAAAAGCCAAACCCAGCTCAGTCAGCTATCAAAGCTTGGTTAAGGCCATGGACGCTGGTGTGTTGGCCACGGTACATTCCATCGAACGGCACACATCCAACATTGTCGAAGTCGTCGTCAAAGCTCCCTTCGCGGCCAAAGCCTTCAAGCCCGGACAGTTCTTCCGTTTGCAAAATTTTGAAGCCTTAACTTCGGTTTTAAAGGATACCAAAATGGCGATGGAAGGCATGGCCTTAACGGGGGCCTGGGTTGATTTGGAACAAGGCTTGGTCAGCTTGATCGTTTTGGAAATGGGCGGGTCGTCAAACCTTTGCGCCCATTTGAAAGTCGGCGAGCCTGTGATTTTGATGGGACCAACGGGAACCCCGACGGAAACGCCGGGTGGTGAAACCGTGCTTTTGGCGGGTGGTGGCCTTGGCAACGCGGTATTGTTTTCTATTGGCCAAGCTTTTCGCAAAGCTGGCTCAAAAGTATTGTATTTCGCCGCATACAAAGGGGTGAATGATCGTTACCATATTGAAAATATCAAACGCGCTGCCGACACTATCGTTTGGTGTTGCGACCAAGAGCCGGGGTTCGTTCCGGACCGCGACACGGATTTCAGCTTTACCGGAAATGTGGTGCAAGCCATGTTGGCGTATGGCAAGGGCGAATTGGGCACACCGCCCATCGCCATTGGTGACGTGGATCGTGTCATCGCCATTGGTTCAGACATGATGATGAAAGCCGTCACAGATGCTCGTCATGGCGTGTTAAAAGATTTCTTGAAACCAGACCACCAAGGGCTTGGGTCTATAAATTCTCCCATGCAATGCATGATGAAGGAAATATGTGCCCAATGTTTGCAACGCCATGTTGATCCCAAGACCGGGGAAGCCAAAGTGGTGTTCAGTTGCTTTAACCAAGACCAGCGTTTGGATTTGGTCGACTTTGCAAGCCTCAATTCCAGATTACGTCAAAATGCGGTGTCGGAAAAACTGACGGCAAAATGGATAGAACATTGTTTCAAGAATAGTTGACGCTAGACTGATTCCAAAAATTCTCGATGCCGTTGATGTGATTTTTATGGTCTGCAAAAAGTTCAGAATGGTTGATGCGGAAATGTTTAAAATCAGACACGTCCAACACATTATAGCCTCGCCAACAGTCAGAATAGACAATGCTGTCAGGAACGACCTTGCGTTCAATAATGGGATACAATGTTGCTGATGATGTATCCGGAATAATCTTCGTGTAGACCCTTCCTCCTCGTTTTAACAAGCCAAATACGGGGATTTTACCGGCTGTCCCACGACCACGTTTGCCTTTTCGTCGGCCACCAAAGTACGCCCTAGCGCGCCACTGAAAACCGCATCGGATTCTTGCTCAAGCTGATAAGCGATGATTTCACGCAACCTATGAAAATAATAAGCACTTGTTTTGACGTTTACGCCGATAAGAGAAGCAGCGCATCTGCGGTCGTTCCCGACACAAAATGTTCCAATAAACGGTCCTGCTTATGCTGGCTCAGACGGTTCTTCCTCATGTAGGCCATGATAACATCTTTTATGCGTTATCTGGTACAGCCCCATGAAATAAAAAGCTGACGATTTCTCTTAAGCTTACCCATCAGCCGATTTAGGCGTGCAGGGCAACGCCTTGGAACACGACCACCCAACGTTAGCCCAAGTTTTTTGATGTGGTGTTCGAACAGATCAACGATCATGGGGCCATCAATGAACCAAAAGGCCCCGACGCAACCGCAGCTCAACACTTTCATGTCGTTAATATGCCCTAAGACTAGGCCTCGCTGATAAAGTTAGAAATATCCACGCGATCTTGCCAACCGTGGCGCACCAGTTCCGGATCTGTGTGTTGTTCTTGGGGCCAACCCAAACACAAATAAGCAACGAATGACCAATCTTTTGAGACGTCAACAATCGATTGCACGGTTTTGGGTTCCAATATCGACACCCATCCCACTCCCACGCCGCGTGCTCGCGCAGCCAACCACAATGTATGCACCGCCATAACAACGGAATAATTCAAAGTTTCGGGCATGGTGCGTTTACCAAGGCCATGACCAACGTTGGTGTTTTGGTCGCAAAACACAGCGATTTGTGCGGGGGCTTGGTCCATGCCCGACAATTTTAGTTGAGCATATTTTTTGGCCTGTTCACCATGATAATCGTTGAGCGCATCTGCATTACAGGTTTGAAAGTGTTTTTTGATGGCGGCTCGTTTGTGCGCGCTTTTTATAATGACATAACGCCACGGTTGGCTGTTACCCACCGAAGGGGCTAGGGCTGAAAGATTTAACAGTTCATCAATCAAGGATGAAGGCAATGGGTCTGATCTGAATCGTCGGACATCGCGGCGCCAGCTTAGCAAGGCCTTAAATTGATTTTGAAAATCATTTTCAAAATTGCCGTCAGTCAAGGGCGAAAAGGGGAGGGTATGCGGGTTCATAAGAGGTATAATACGGTCCTAAAATAAATCGCGCTACAGAAAGATTGAATTTATCTCAATCTGGTACTTGCCAGAAACGGCTGGTGTGGATAGGTTCTGTCCAAGATGCAAGTCGTCCTGTGCGGGCATGGCGGAATTGGTAGACGCGCCAGACTTAAAATCTGTTGGGGTTCGCCCCGTCCCGGTTCAAGTCCGGGTGCCCGCACCATCATTTCCTAAGCATTTCCCTGCCATATTTCCGCCATGTGTGTTGTGGCCATTTAGATTTCTTTTTATGTAAGCTACTTGTCAAATGCATTTTATGTGATCGTTATCGTGAATCTAGCGAGGGCTGAGAAGAGTTAGATGAAACAACTTTTGGATTTTTTGCAAATTCAGCAGTCTTTGGTCAGTCGGATCGAAATGGCTGTATCCGTATGCGGTGGCTTCATCGGCATACTTTTAATGCTTTTGATCACTAAACAGTTTGTGGGTGGTCAAGGTGCGGCTTTGATTGTGGCCTCTATGGGGGCATCAGCGGTGTTGTTATTCGCGGTTCCTCACGGCACGCTTTCTCAACCGTGGCCCTTACTCTGTAGCCATTTTATTTCGGCGATCATTGGAGTGTCGTGTGCCCGTTATATTTCAAACCCGATGATTGCCGGGGCTTTGGCGGTGTTATCCAGTCAGTTGAGTTCGTGTCGAGGATACACCACAGCTTGAACCCATCCACCCCCACGAAGATGTGATCAAAGCCTTGCAAGATATGGATACGTTTATTGACGTTACCGAAGAAGATCTTTTGCGCATTTATAATTTGATCAAAAAAGCTGAACAACAACACGGTTCATCGGCGCCATAACGTCAAAACAAAAAATTGTTTTTTATTAAGGCTGATTTCTCTGTAAGATTGCATGTTGCTATAAAATATTTTTGAAAGACTTAAAGGGAGCGCCTTATGCGGCTCAAAAAATTTACGGATAATGCCTTTAGGGTTTTGATTTTTGCGGCTAATCATCAAGATCGGCTGGTGAACATTACTGAAATTGCAGAAACTTGTGATATTCCGCGCAACCATTTGACCAAGGTTATTCACACCATGTCCAAACAAGGATTGTTGGAAACCATTCGGGGTAAGGGCGGTGGCGTTCGTTTGTCGCGTCCCGCCAAGGATATTACGGTGGGAAGCGTGGTCCGACTTATGGAAGGTGATTCGGATATTGTCGAATGTTTTCAACCTCGGTGTCCGATTGTTCCCGTGTGTAAATTACGCAGCATTTTAAACCAAGGCCACAATGCTTTGTTAAGTTCGCTAGAAGATCACACTTTGGCCGACATTGTTGGCGATGGGATCGAATTTTAACGCCTTAAATTTAACTAAAAATCCACAACGCATAAAAGCCATTATTTTTTTGTGAAACCTTCTGTCACGCTTTGACGAATACATTGGGTACAGGGCTTTCTGCTTCGGGAGGCTCTTTGTTTTGTGGAGCTAAGCTTTGTCGGAACATTTTCAAACGCGCACGATGTGGTTAACGGGCATTGCCATGGTTGCCTTTGCCGCCGTCCAGCTTACCATGTTTGTAAGCGCGTTTCGTAACGGTGAACATTTTCCAATGTTGTCATGGGTTGGCCTTGCCATCGCGGTTGCGGGTTTGGTTTATTTGTTGATGCCGGGTGTATTTGCGCCCAATTCTATTGGCGTCTTACAGATGGCAGTTGCGGGTGTGGCATGGGGTTTTTATTCGTTGCTAGGACGACATTCTCCTGATCCTTTGGGGTCTACAACCAAGAACTTTGTCTATGCGGTACCTTTGGTTTTGATTGTCAGTGCTTATTTTTTTAAAGATTACAGCTCGACATCGTCGGGATTAGCCTTGGCGGTGGTTTCCGGTGCTGTGGCATCGGGGTGCGGTTACGTCATTTGGTACGGGGCTTTGAAAAAATTGTCAGCCACCCATGCTGCAACGGTTCAGCTGTCGGTACCCGCAATCGCATCCGTTGGGGGCGTAATTTTGTTGGGCGAACAAATGACCATGCGTTTGGTGTTGGCAACGGTCTTAACTTTGGGCGGTGTGGGGATGGTGTTGAGCCAACGTACAAAGCCCAGATGATGACGATGAAACTTATTTTACCATTGATTAAGGAACAAGTGATGCGTTTTTTAAAAGTATGCGTTTTGAGCCTGGTTTTGGGAGCTTTAGCCTTACCAGCATCGGCCTCCGGTCTTGATGGGATGCGTGTTTTCCATACATCAACAAAATTCGAAGCCTTTATTTCAAAGCTTAAAACATCCATCGCAATTCATAAAATGGGTGTGGTGGCCGAAGCCTGTGCCGATTGCGGGGCCAAGGCCATCGGAGTCAAAATTGCCAAAAACCGTGTAATTATGATTTATCACCCGCGCTTTGCCGTGCGCATGTTAAAGGCCAGCATCCCCGCCGGGATAGAAGCCCCGTTGCGGTTATATGTCACCGAACAAAAAATAGGCACGGACATAAGCTATCGGTTGCCGAGCAAAATTTTTGCACCCTATGGCGTCGCGGATTTGGATATCATGGCCCAAGAATTGGACGGCATTTTTAAAAACATCGTTGCTGAGGCTTTGAAATAGAGGTTTTGATGTCAGTTTCAACTCCGTTGTCCTTCTCACCAGCCAAGCCCCAAACGGCTATTGTCTTCACAGCCCTTTTGATTAGTTTGGGGATTGCCTTTTTGTTGTGGGATCAAAGCCAAAGGCGCACATTGTTGTTTGTGGTTGGGCTTTTGTTGGGGGCCACATTGTATTTTGGTTCGTTCGGATTTTCCGGCGCTTACCGCAAATTGCTGTGCGAACGCGATATGACAGGGGTTGTGGTTCAATTGATGATGTTGGGGCTAGCTATCGTGTTGTTTGCCCCTTTTATCGCTAGCGGTTCGGTGTTTGGGCATGGTGTATCGGGATCTTTGGCTCCGGTCGGTGTATCCGTTGCTTGTGGCGCGTTTATTTTTGGCGTCGGCATGCAATTTGCTAGGGGGTGCGCATCTGGAACGCTGTATACGGCGGGATCAGGCAATGGTCGAATGATATTGGCTTTGATATTTTTTTGCATAGGCGCCTTTTGGGGAAGCCTGGATTTGGCGTGGTGGCAAAGCTTGCCGTCTGTGGGGGTGATTTCTCTACCCGATCAGTTGGGGTGGGGTTCGGCGGTTGTTGTTCAATTAACGATGTTGATATTGATTTATATGGGCCTTAAACGCGCGGGTTGGACCGTACGAGCCGGAGGCATTTGGGGCCAAGGTTTGTCGTTTCAAAATTTACGCCATGGTCCATGGCCTTTGTTTTTTGCCGGAGGCATGTTGGCGTTGTTAAATTGGGCAACGTTATTAATTACAGGCCACGGTTGGTCGATCACGTGGGCGTTTTCCTTGTGGGCAGCAAAGGGGGCCGTGTTGTTAGGGTGGGACCCAACGTCAAGCTCGTTCTGGGCAGGTGGTTTTCCTTCGGCGGCCTTGCATTCAACTGTGCTTAATGACGAAACGTCTGTGATGAATATTGGCATCTTGTTGGGGGCTATCATTGCTTCGTCGTTGGCGGGATCTTATGCCAAAGGGGGGCCTTTGAAACCGAACCCGATCTTCGCCGCCATTGGGGGTGGGCTGTTGTTGGGGTATGGCGCCCGGTTATCGTATGGGTGCAATATCGGTGCCTTTTTCAGCGGAGTAGCATCCGGAAGTCTGCATGGATGGTTGTGGATAATATTTGCTTTGCCGGGAAACGCCGTGGGGCTTTTTTTGCGGCGGATTTTCAAATTACAATAATCGGATATAACGAACAAAGGAGCCGCCTATGATAAAATTGTTTTTAAGCGCGTTGGCCGTAAATTTGGTGGCGGGTCTTGGCGCGGTCCAAGCTGTGGAAATTATCAAGTTAACCCAAACGCCGTGTCAATTTCTTGAGGTTGAAAAAGACCATGGTTTTCAAACGGCGCAAAAATCTGATTGCGATACCATTAATGCCAAAACGGCCGCCGACCGATTAAGTAAAGCCCGTGTGATGATGTTAAAACCGGGAGATTATGTGTTTCGTGTAACAAACAAGAATGTCTCCTATGAATTAGGGTTTTGGTTGCGGGATATAGATTACGATTGGCGTAACCCACTCCATAAATTAACCAAAACAAGCGTTTCTGGAGGTGGCCTGACGTTGGGAAAAACCAAAGATTATGCCGTGACTTTGAAACCTGGTCGATACCTTTATTCATGCCCTTTGAATACCACGCCAGATTATACGTTAATTGTTACGGCGCCTTAATTGTCAGTGCGATCACTGTTGAGGTTGCAGTGTTGTGAGTGCTTTTTTAGCTTTTGTGTAACCTATTTGATCGCGGTGTCGAATAGGTTTTATACAAGCAAGTGATCAAAGCCAGTCGGAAATAACAAAAAGGCTGGATTTAGAATCGTGAAAAGTTTTGAAATTGAAAAAGGTATTAAATAAATGATCAAAAAAAGCATTAAGCCCACCGCCCTAAGTCTCGCCGTTCTAGCAGGCATTGGTTTGGCCTCACTTCCTCAAGCCCAGGCCGCTAGCACCGATATTTTGGTTGCGAATGCTGATTGTATGAAAAACCCTTGCAACCCCTGTGCCCCTTGTATGAAAAATCCTTGTGCGGCTCATAATCCTTGTGCGGCTCATAATCCTTGTGCGGCTCATAATCCTTGTGCGGCTCATAATCCTTGTGCGGCCCATAATCCTTGTGCGGCTCATAATCCTTGTGCGGCTAAAAAACACATGTAGGCTTCATAAAATTGGATAGGTGGGCCTAAAGTGGCTCACCTTTCCATTTTTATTATTTTATTATTTATATGGGAGCTCTATCCATGAAACCGTTTGAAAAAAAGCTAAAACCCAGCATGACCTTTCCTAAACTTATTGGGGCGAGTGTTTTGCTAGCATCTGCGGCGCCTGCTTTGGCAAGTGGAACAGACACGAGTGGCGCCCGAAACAACCAAGGCCTTAATCCTCCGGCACAATTACGCACCGTTGTTGAATTGATCCAATTGGCATCTATGAAAAATCCGTGCAATCCTTGTGCGGCTCATAATCCTTGTGCGGCATCAAACAAAATTGACATGAATTTGATTACACGGCCCAAAGGCACTTCGCTTGCCAAAGGAAAACATTCAGTATTGGTTAGCGAAGGCAAAGCCTTGTTCATGAGCGATAAACTCAGCAGTAA
>Ga0316204_10004153_pt1 | contig 26792 bp, 26 predicted proteins | sample 6monrhotite_MG_2_FD_205661 | JGI IMG/M metagenome (GOLD analysis project Ga0316204, IMG submission 205661) | Microbial mat bacterial communities from mineral coupon in-situ incubated in ocean water Damariscotta River, Maine, United States -... | ecosystem: Environmental > Aquatic > Marine >...
CGCGCTCGGTTGGGTTGGCAGGCACGAATCCCTTTGATCATGCCGACGTACCCGGCGTCGATCCTTGTCCGGGTGTTAATCCGCACGGAGGCGCGCTCCTGCAAAATCCAGGGGGTGAACGGTTACCGCACCGCGGGCTGCACTTCTGGTTGGGCTGCGGCCTCTGCGTCGAGCTTGGCTTGAAGCTCAGCGACCCGCTGCTCCAGAGTCTCGACGCGAGCATCGGCTTCCCCTGCCGATACCGGTGACGTGGGAGACCCCGAACCGGTTCGACAGCCAACCGCCGTCAAAACCAGAAACATGAACCAAGCCTGACCTCGCATCTCAAACCTAGACGCGACGATGCTGGTCCGAATGCAGGTCCGGCAATGATTCTCTAGGTGGGTCCACTCACTTCCCAAATGGGGAGGTTTCGCCTGACTGCCGCCAAGGCACCACGACTCACAGCGGGTGACGTGCACCTGCCACGTGTCTCGCCCAAGCCCAGCAACTTGCGGGCCCTCGGTCACGTATTCATCGCGGAGGTAGATCGCAAGGTTGCCCATTTCGTGGTGGCTCAGGCCCGCCAAGCTCCAGTTGAGGCCGTCGCTGTAGCGGTCGAAGCCTTCCTCGAACCAACCGCCGCTGTTGATACCCGGCCCGTAGTCCGGGAGCGACCACGACCCACCGTCACTGTCGAAGCCCTCGCCGGTGCATGGACCCGCTACGGTACGGCCCAAGCCATCCGTCGAGGGACCGGCCGTGACGTACTCGTCCCGGTCATGCACGAGCAGATCGGGTCGGCCATCTCCGGTCACGTCGACGACGTGACCACTCCGGGAGCCTGCCGGAGAAGACCGTTCGTCGCTCCTCACCAGGTAAGAAATTCACCGGCCGCGCATCCAACGAGAGCGGGGAGGAGAAGGACTCCGGCCTTGCCACCACTCGAGTTCAAGAAGCCCAGCCATGGCCACTCCATACGACATCATCATCATCGGCGGCGGAAACGCTGGCTTTGCAGTTTCGAAGATCGCCCACGCCGAGGGAAAGCGACTGGCCTTCATTGAAGAGCGCGACTTCGGAGGCACCTGCCCAAACCGCGGTTGTACGCCCAAGAAGGTCTTGGTCGCCGCCGCTCACGCCCTCGATGAGATCGCCCGTGCACCCGTCCACGCGATTGAAGTGGAGAAGCCGAAGCTCGATTGGGCCCGGCTGATCGCCCGCGCTCAGGACATGATCTCGTTCATTCCCGATGCGATGGCATCGACCGCAGGCAAGCGCGGCGACGTCTACCGCGGACGCGCTCGTTTTGTCGATCCCCACACGGTGGAGGTCGACGGCGTCGAGCTTCGCGGCGAGCACATCGTGATCGCCACCGGTTCACGTCCGCGGCCGCTGGTGTTCGAAGGTGCGGAGCATCTGGTTACCTCGGAAGTCGTGCTGAGTGACCCCGAACTCCCCGACGAAGTTCTCTTTGTCGGCGGCGGTGTCATTGCGATGGAGTTCGCCCACGTCCTTCAACGCGCCGGGAGTGAGGTGACGATTCTCGAGGTCATGCCGCGCTTGCTCTCGCGCTTGGACGAAGACGCTGTGGCGGCTCTCCGGAAAGAGACAGAGTCGTTGGGCACTCGAATTCACACAGGCATTCAGGTGGTGCGGATCGAGCCCGAGAACAGCCGCCTACGTGTGCACTACACGCTGGCGGGGGAAGCTCGATCCAAGCTGGTCGATCGTGTCGTCAATGGTGCAGGACGGGTCGCAAACGTCGATGGGCTAAACCTGGAGGCGGCTGCGGTGGAACACGATCGCGGCCGGATCGCGGTTGACGCCCACCTTCGCTCGAAGAGTCAGCCTCATATCTGGGTGGCCGGCGACGCCTTGGCCAACTCGGCACAGCTCTCGCCGCTGGCGGGCTACGAAGGGAACATCGTTGGGCACAACATTGTGCATGGCCCGGAGAAGATGCCCGACTACCGCACGGTTCCGAGTGTCGTCCACACCGTGCCCGCACTGGCTAGCGTTGGGTTGTCAGAAGCGCAGGCGATTGAGGAGGGGAAGAACGTCCGAGTCACGAAGAACGACATGGCCACGTGGTTCTCCGGGAAGTCGTACGCAGAGACAACAGCCTTCGCCAAGGTTCTGATCGACGAGGATACCGACCTCATCCTGGGTGCCCAAATGGTCGGGCACCGCGGTGAAGAGCTCATTCACGTCTTCGCGTTGGCCATGGCAAACGGGATCACCGCCTCCAGGTTGGCGGCCAGCCACTTCGCCTTTCCGACGTTCTCGAGCGACATCAAGAACCTGCTCTGAGGACATCCGCTCATGTCCGCCGCGGGCGAGCTTCCGACCCCGGACACCGAACACGGCTCGGATGGTTCGCCCGAGAATCGAGACCCGGCCGCTCAGACTCAATGCATCAGTGCGATCGAGATGACAACGCTGATGGGCAACAAGACGACGCCGAGCGCGGGCAGTGCCCATGGGCGTCGGCGGCGGAATGCCTCGAAGCCCGGTCTGTCCCACACGCGAGAACCGCCATAGAGGACAACGGCCGTGGCGGCGAGGACTGCAAACCCGGTCCATCCGGTCGGAAGGGGGACGCCTGCCCCCGCCCCCGCCGCCGTGATGTTGAAGCCTCCCCCACCAAGGGCCGAGTAGGCGGTGAGGAGCGCGAACAGCCCAGCAAACCCTGCCAATCCGAACAAAAGGCTGCGCATGAACGACGGCGGCTTCGAATCGCGGCTCATGCCGATCAAGACGGGCGGCTGTTCTGCGGGTTGCACCATCCCCGGGAAAGCGTCCTCAGGAAGATCCAAATCGGAAATTGATTTCCGATTTGGCTCGACCCTTTTTGCCTCGCTCACGCCCACGCAAACGGGTCGGTCACCCGTGCCCAGCGAAGGCTCGAGACACCGTCCTCACCGGCGGGGTCCGCCGCCGAGTCGGCACAAGCTGGCACCAGCAGGCCGAGCGCCACTGAGGCCGACGCCGTCCCGGTCGCCTGGAGTCGCTACGCCTTCATAGAGACGATCTCGCCGCCGGTGAGCGACGCATCTCCGAAGTCATCGATCGGAGCGCCGCCCTCTTTTCTGCAACCGACCGCGTTGAGGATCGTGTTGAAGAACTGGTTGTGGGTGACGTCTCCAGCGTCGACGTAGTGGCCCTGCCGCAGGTAGCCGTTTGCGTTGCCCGCGATGATCTGCGGGATGTTGGCGTAGCTGTGGTAGCGGTTGCCCAGGTCGTTGGTCCAAAGGGCGATGGTGTTGTCGAGCAGGGGCTGCCCCAGCGAGTCGGTGTACTCGGCGAGCCGGTCGACGAGGTGCTTGAACATCCGGCCGTGAAGGCGGTCGATCTCGTGGTGCATCATCTCCGCGCCGGGGATGGGGTCGCCCTCCGAGCCGTGGGCGAAGATGCGGTGCGAGACCATGTGGAAGTTCGGCAGCCGCTCACCGTTGATGATGTACTCGGTGCCGTCGTTCCCGTCGCCTATCTGCAGCGTGGCAGCGTGGTTGAGCTCGCAAGCGAAGGCGAGCGCAATGAGGTCGGCCTGCATGCGCGCGACGACCTCCCGGTTGTCGTTCTCCTGAGCGAACTCCGCCATCGCCTCCATGGCGTCGATCTCCGTCTGAGGAGGGAGGGAGCAGGTCAGGTCCACTTCGAGGTCCCGGATCGACTGCTGGTGCAGCTCGAGCCGCTGGCGGTCGAGCGCGCTCAGCCGTGAGTTGCTGAGCACCGCGCCCATCTGGTCCTTGACCAGGTCGTTGACGCTCGTGCGTCGGGCTTGGATCTGCGCGACGATCTCGGCGTCGACCCCCACCAGGCCGAACTCCCGCTCGAACACGTTCCAGGGGTTCGGGTCGGCCGGACGAAGATCCTGAGGGCCGCGGTAGGACAGCACCTCGTTGATGTAGCCGGACATTCGACCAGCGTAGAGGGTGAGTGGCTCGACGCCCTTGTCGTTGAGCTGTCTCGCGATGACGTTGTCGACCGACTCACCTTCAGCCAGCGACTCGTTGCCGGCCGGTGTCTCCGAGACCCGGGCGGCCGTGAGGCACTGGTTGCCGCCGCCGGAGTGACCGCAGCCATTGCCCGGGAATGCGAACCGCGTGCCGCCGACGATGAGGAGCTTCTCCGCATGGTCGGCCAACTCGGAGACCGCCTTGTCATCGGCGACCATTCCGGCGGTGGTCAGCGCTCCGGGCGCCTCGGGCCAGAAGCGGTTGATCTCCTCACCCGTCTCGCACTGCACGCCGTTGGCCTGCCGCATCGCAACGAAGAACCCGGGGCTCTGCCCACCGGCTCGGGCGGTGCTGGGCAACAAGGATTGCAGGAGGGGCATCGCCATGACGGCGCCACCGGTACCAATGAGGAATCGTCGGCGATTGAAATCCTTCATGATCAAGCTCCCTCCTGTACGACGCGGATGTGTAGGAATTCGTCGGTGGTGACCAGCTCGGTGAGCAGGTCGACGACCGTCAGTGAGCCCTCGACGGACTCGGTGCCGAGCGCATCGATCGCCTCGTCATCCGCGTCGCGATGATCTCGGCCGTACATATACTCGAGCAGGTGGCGTGCGTAGCAGTCGTGTGCCTGCTTGCTGTCGGCGATGATGTTGCTGAAGTCGACCGCGTTGTCGAACTGATGCAGCTCGCCGTCGACCGCGAACTCATCCTTGGCGTTGACGGGCTGCCCGTTGTCCATCGTGCGGTAGGCCCCGATTGCGTCGTAGTTCTCGAAGGCGAACCCGGCGGGGTTGATCAGGGTGCTGTGGCATACGGCTCCGCACGTCCCGTCTCCGGTGTGGTCTTCCACGCGTTCCCGGTTGGTCTTGTTCGGGTCCGTCTCGACCGCCGTCACCTCATCTGGCAGCGCAGGCTGCGGGTTGCACAGAAGCTCGAAGCTGATGAAGGCGCCCCGGTGGATGGGGTCGGGATCGATCTGGTACGCCCGCGACATCAAGAAGCCCAGGCGAGTGAGCATGCCCGAGCGCCGCGAGGCGTCGAGCTCCACCCGCTCGAACTCGGACCCTGCGGGGCCGTCCTCGATCCCGTACAGCGCCGCAAGCTCGGCGTTGGCAAAGGTATGGGTGGACGTCAGCAGTTCGCTGTACCCCTGGTTCTGGTCGAAGACGACGTCCTCGATGAACCGGTAGGCCTCTTCTTGCATCATCGGGCCAAGGTCCATGTCGTACTGCGGATAGAGTTCGGCGTCCTTGCTGCGGTCCAGGTAGAGATCCACCTTCAGCAGCTGCCGGTGCAAGTCGAGCACGGTGTCGCGAGCTCTGTCGTCCTGCAGCATCCGGGCAGCGTGCTCGCGAACACCCTCCGTTCCGTCGAGGTCGCCTTGCTCGGCCGCGGTGAACAACTGGTCGTCCGGCATCGAGTTCCACAGCGCGTAGCTGAGCCGGGAGGCAACCTCGTACCCATCCAGCTTGATCCGTCCGTTGTCGCTTGCTTCGCCATCGATCACCCGATACACGAACAGCGGCGACTGCAGCATCGCTTGCAGCGTGAGGTGAATGCCGGCCGCGAAGGGGTCCAGGTCCGTGTAGTCGGCCGCAGCGCCGTCGAACACGGCGGAGAGGTCCTCGATCTCGGCGTCCGTCAGCGGCCGGCGATACACCTTCATCCCAAACGTCTCGATGAACTCGCGGCCGCGTGCCGAGGTCTCCTGCCCGACATCGGGCGGCGTGATTCGGTCGAAGATGGCGTTGTCGGCGATGACGAGCTCGGCGATCGATTCGGCAGCCTTCTGGTAGTCGGCCCACAACGTGGCTCCAACATCGAACTCGGATCCCGCGTTGTCGAAGCCTCCTGCGACGGGGTCGCCGACGAACGCGTCCGAGAGCCCGGTGATCTCATCCACTTCCAACAGGTCGCGGACGGTGTTCTCCCACTGGCGGTGGCTCAGTCGGGGGAACTGGCTGTCCTGCTGGTTTTCCTCGACCGGCGGCTCGTCGTCGGTGCCGTCGGTGCCCTCGCCGCTCCCCTCGTCATCCTCGCCCATCCCCTCGTCGGCAGAGTCGGCCCCTGGGTCGCCCCCATCGGCTCCCGCGGCGGACCCGTCCCACCCGTAGTAACAGCCTGTCAACAACAGGCTTGCGATGACCGAAACCCCAACTCGCATCTCACCCAAAGGGTCTCAACCCGTGGTTCGGCGGGCAAACGGTGGTTGTGTGGGCGCTCGAACGCAATCGACGGGCCAGGCGGGAAGACCTGCGGAGGCCGTAGCCGACGCTACGAAGCGCGCAGGTCCGGTGGTCCAAGATCGCGCACGTTCCAGCGACGCTCCGGGATCCCCACGCCGGTCCTCAGTCCTCGCGACGCTCGGATTCGTTGCCCGAACGACCCGCGGCGGCGGCCGCATCTGCGCAGCGGCAGCAACGGCCGCGCAGGCGTAGTGTTGGAGGGCGCATGTTGGACCTCGAGCACTGGACGCCTCGGCCCCCTCCCACGAACGCTTCCGCACAGGGGCAGCATGTCTCGCTCGTTCCCTTTGACTCGGAGCGACACAGCGAGCAGCTCTGGCAGGCGCTGGGCGGAGACGCTCGCGTGAACGACCGCATCCGATACTTCGGCTGGCCCGCCGTCGGCAGTGCCGCCCAGTTCTCGGAGCAACTGTTGCGGTGCATCGACGCGGGACAGTGGACATGTTGCGTGTTCGTCCCCACCGCGACCGGGCGCGCAGAAGGCATGGCGAGCTATCTGCGTACAGACACTCAGCACGGGTCGACCGAGATCGGCTGCGTCGCGCACGGGACGAGCTTCGCAGGCAGCACCGCCGCAACCGAAGCCCACTATCTGATGGCGCAGCGCGTCTTCGACGAACTTGGCTACCGCCGCTACGAGTGGAAGTTGGACAACCGCAACACGCCATCTCACCGAGCGGCGCAGAGGTTTGGTTTCAGATTTGAGGGCGTGTTTCGACAACACCGTGTCGTGCCCTCGGGCAACCGTGACACCGCCTGGTACTCCCTTCTCGACCATGAGTGGCCCGCCGCCGGCAAGGCGCTCTTGGAGTGGCTCGACCCGTCGAACTTTGATGCGCACGGAAACCAACGACGCCGACTCCAAGACCTGCGCGACCCAGCCTGCTAGACGAGCTCCGCCCACCAACGACACCCGCGGTACGGACGGTCCTCCCGGAGAAGAGCGAGGAAAGCAGTCCGAGGGCGGAGCGGCCGTGGCTGACGACGTAGGGAGCGCTGCGCTCAGCCGGAGGGCACACCGCCGCCGACGGTGAACAGCGCGAACCCGGTCATGTCCGAATACGTGTAGGGCCCGACCAGGCCGGTGAACGTCTCGAAGTCTCCGGTCAGCGGGTCGACCTTGTACGCAGAACTCGTCATGTCGACTCCCCAGATGGAGCCGTCGAAGTCTACCGAAACGCCGTGCACGTATTGCGGGAGCGGGTAGCTGTGCACGACCGCGAGCGTTTCGACATCGATGCCAACCATGGGGTTGTTGGCCATCCACAGGATGCCGTTGGCGTCCTCCATGCAGCCTCCTCCGCCGCCGACCGTCGCCCCGGTCCAAGTCTCGGTAACGGGATCGAAGCGGCCAACCTGACTCGAGCACGTGAACACATAGCCGCTTTGGCCCACGGTCATGCCGTACCCGCCGAATTCCGCCGGCCACAGATCGTAGTCGGAGAGGTCGTTGAAGTTGACTCGAATGAGTTGCCCGCCCCCGAGCTGGCTCGCCCAAAAGTTGCCCTCAGCATCGACCGCGCCTCCGTAGAAGCCGTAGAAGTTCGCTGGGACCTCGGGGATCTGGACGGAGTCTTCGATGATGCCGGTGTCCCCATCGACCAGGATCACCTCGATGACGTCATTGAGCACACCCGTCGTCCAGATCTTCTCGTTCTCGTACTTGCACGTCGCAGGGTTCCATTCGCCGGACGTCCAGGCGACGGGACGTTGCGAGCTGTACGAGAACGGGATGTGCCACGCACGGCACTCCTCGTCATCAAACGGAAGAATGTCTGCGGCGCCGGTCGAGGTCTCCACTGCTCCGCTGCCGTTGGCATCGATGCAGTCTTCGACGTTCGCGCTGAACTTGGTCAACCCGCCGGAGCGGTTGGCAACCGCAACGTCGCCGTTGAGGTTCACCGAGGTGCGGGACGGACTGCCGCTGAGGTCTGGGCGCGTGTAGTAGCGCCCCTCTTCTTCGAGCGTTTGCGTGTTGATCTTCGAGACCGTGTTCTGCGAGCTGTTGGCGATCCAGATGTACGAGTACAGCAGCTCGCCCTTCTTGCCGCCGCCCATCGTGCAGGTTCCGCCCGCTGGAACATCGGGCAACTCGCCGTGGTCAAACTTGATAGGCGGTGGTCCACTTTCGTCGCCTTCATCCCCCTCGGCGGCCGAATCGGCACCGCGGGTGGTGTCGCCTGCCGCCGATACGGAGCCTCCGCCGTCCGCTGTGGTGCTGGCGCCGCCACCCTCGGCCGTTCCCGCACCGACGCTGAGTCCTCCGCTGCCGTCGTCGCCCTTGCCGTCGTTGGCTGATGTCGTGCCGCAAGCGGTGAGCATTGCGAGCACGGCGTAGATGAGGGTTGGTCGGTTGGTCTTGTCGTTCACTCGTTCCACATCCTCGCTAGCGTCTGAATCGCCGGAATGACCGCGTCTAGTACTGCCCCCGAACAGGCAGACATGAGGCAGTGCGAAGTCTACCAGCCGTGGCGGATTGCCATCGGGTCCGCGGCTTCGGGTGCTCTGCGGTGCTGCGAACGATGGGCAAGACCACCGCGGACGCGGACGGACTCGGGCCGGGGAAGGGATACGAGTCCGCGCTCGTACATGTCGAGCGACCAACAAACCGCGCTCTGTGACGAGCGTCGCGTCGGTCAGGCGTCGATTTCAAGCCGCCATCGGAGCCCAATGGCCAACGCGTCACCCTGCCCTACGCGCGACGCAAGCAGGTGCCGCGGTGATCGAGCGTCCAGCGTCCGACTGCGGTGCCGCGCTCGAAGTGGTAATGCGATCGCCACAAGTCGCCGCGGCGGGCGTCGTGCTCCGTGCTCACGCGTTGGTCCAAGACCGCCGTCAATCGACGCAGGGCCCGCGACCGATTGAGATGCTGCGACCGTTCGGAGGCCGCCCGGACGCACACGCCTGTGGGCTTGTGGCGGACCCGCACCGCAGAGCTCGTCGTATTCACATGCTGCCCGCCCGGACCTCCTGCGCGAGCCGTGCGTATCTCCAGGTCGCCTGGATCCAGACGTGTTGCTTCGCTCGACCGCAGCGCCTCGTGAACGCTCACTCCTGCAAACCATCGCTTGCGGTCGCTGCGGCCCCGCGTCGTGCTCCGAGCGACCAGGACGTGCGTCCCGACCTGGTCAGCAACCACAGCCGCGACATCGCCCTCGACGTGGAGTTGCACGGACCGCGGCGTGGCCGGATCGCCCTGCGTCACGACCTCGCGCAGCACCAACCCCGCGGCAGCGCAGTCGTTGGCCAGTCGCTCCGCCAGCAGAGCAACGAACTGCCGAACCTCCTGAGGTCCGGCTCCCGCGGTGACCTGAAGGGTCCAGGCGTTCATTTCTTCACCGTCAGCAGCGGTTGGATGCTCGCGACGCGGTCGGCAAGCTCGGCCTCTTCGAGGCTGGCGATGACCGGCTCGATCGGCTTGTAGGCATCCGGGTGTTCCTCGTAGAGGAGCTTCGTGTCGTCGCAGATGGCGATGCCGCCGTTGGCCGAACGACTCAGTTCTTTGCGGCGATAGCGACCGCGGATCTTCTCGCGCGCCTCGGACCTCCGCATTTTTCGACCGGCTCCATGCGCCACCGAGGACAAGCCTGCATCGTTGCCGCGCCCGCGCATGATCCACGAACGCGCGCCACGGCTGCCCAAGACAACCGTCGGCTGGTTGAGCCCCGCGGGAGCACAACCCTTGCGGTGGACCCACAACGCATCACCACCGCAGCATTCGTGGGTCACCGTGTTGTGGACCACGTCGAACGCGTGGGCGATCTTGCTGCGACGCGCGAGCCCGAGGGCCCCCAACACCCGCCAGGCCAACACGACTCGGTTGGCTCGGGCGAAACGAACTGCGCCCGCCAACGCAGCCAGGTACTCTCCGGCATCACCCGCGCAGAGTTCCTGCGACGCCCAACGGTCGGACAGGGCCTTGCCCAGGCCACGGGAGCCGGAGTGACACAGCACCGCCAGCATCCTTGGCTCGAGTCCCAGGGCCTGCGCCGCTTGGGGGTCGACGACCGTGCCGACCCGACCGATCTCCGCAAAGTGGTTGCCGCCCCCGATCGTGCCGAGCATACCCGGCAGATAGACGTCGGGGAGGGGACCACTGGGGACATCCATGTCGTCTTCGCCCAAGTGCTCGACCATCGCCGAGACGGCATCGGGTAGATCGAAGTCGAGCAGTCCACGCGGACCGCGATCCCAGACCGCACGACACAGCTCGCGAGCATCCAGGTGCGACAGCGGGTCGTCGTCAAACTCGGCGCGCGCACGACGTTCGGTGCTCGACGAGAACTTATTGCTGCGCAGTGCGACCACGATGGCGCCACATCCCGCATCGCTGCCGATGAGCCGTGGCCGCACCGACTGTGCGAACGCAAAGGCAGCACCGATCGGGATTCCCGGACCGGGGTGAAGGTCAGGCATGCCGACTGCACGCACGCAGTCCGGGTCCGCCGCCGTCGCGTGCAGCTGACGAATCGCTTCGCCTTCGAGCCACACGTCGGGGTTGGCGACGATACGAGCGCACGCGCTCGTCTCGCCGATTGGTTGTGAGGTGCCCATTGCGCTCCCCGACAAAGCACGGACTGCGCCAACCGTAAGCAACCGAAACCACTAGATTCAGATTGCGCAACTGGTGCAGCGAACACCATCGATCCGGTGCGTAGAGCAACAAATCGGTACACTCTTCACCATGCCGCGAACGCTCGTGACCTGGTCGGACCGTGGCGTCGCCGGGCCCAAGCCGCGACACCATGGGCCTCGGGCGACGCGGGATCGCGGGCCCTTGCTGCGACTGGTCGAGCAGCCCGAGTCCGAGCGCCTCTACGACAAGGCGCTGGTGCTGGCCAGCGAAGCCGGGGAGCTTCCGGCGCGTGCCCTGGTCGAGGAGCTCGAAGCACATGTCCCCGACGTCGAGCTTGTCACCGTCGCACTGACAGACCCTTCGGACTACGCCGAGTTGTTCGCGGCGCTGCAGCCAACCCTCGGGCGTCTGTCGCGAATGCCGAGCATCGATGTGGTGCTCTCGGCCGGAACTCCGCAGATGCAGACCTTGTGGCTGATCGCGGTCAAGGCCGGTCTGTTCGCCGCTCGAATGCTGCAGGTCATTCCCGCCGATTTCGTTCCCTCGGTTCACCCCAACGTGATCCGCGTGGTGGAGCTGGACATCGAGGGATTCCCGGAGATCCGCGCGCTCCGTGATGAGCTCGTTCGCCTCCGCGCGCATTCGCGGATCTTGGGCGGGCATCTGGTGGGCGACAGCGAGCCCATGCGTGCACTCGGCAATCGACTGAGTCGCGTTGCGCCGACCGACCTCCCCGTCCTCATTCACGGAGAAACGGGGACAGGCAAAGAACTCGTCGCGCGCTGCGTTCAAGACAGCAGCCATCGCGCGTCCGGCCCGCTCATCACCGAGAACTGTGGCGCGCTCACCGAGAGTGTCCTCGCCAGCGAGCTGTTCGGACACGAACGCGGTGCCTTCACGGGTGCGGCCTACGCCAAGCGCGGCCTGTTCGAGCTGGCCCACGGAGGCACGCTGTTGCTCGATGAGATCGGCGAGCTGAGCCCTCGCGTTCAGGTGAATCTGCTTCGTGTGCTGCAGGACGGTACCTTGCGTCGGCTCGGCAGCGAGAAGCTCATCACGGTCGACGTGCGAATCGTGGCTGCGACGCACCGTGACCTCCTCGCCATGGTTCGCGAAGGCACATTTCGCGAAGACCTCTACTACCGACTGCAGGGCGCCACCCTCACCGTGCCCCCGCTGAGGCAACGGCTCGATGATCTTGAACCGCTGGTCTCCCACTTCCTGGGCGAGGTCGACAGCAAACTCAAGGTCACTCGTGAAGCATGGAGTGTCGTGCGCGCCTACGCGTGGCCCGGCAACGTCCGTGAGCTGCGGGCCGAAGTTCTGCGCTGGCACGTTTTCTGTGACCGCTGGGTCCGGGCCGAGGACCTCGACCCCAAGCTGACCGCATCACCGGCGGGCCCCACCAGCCCCGGCGTGGTGACAAAGCTTGCTCCGCTGGCCGACGCCGTCACCAACGCCGAACGCACCGCGATCAACCTCGCGCTGGAGCACTGCGGCGGCAACCTCTCGAAGACCGCACGGGCATTGGACATCGACCGGAACACGCTCAAACGAAAGATCCGGGCGTTGGGAATCGAGCATCAACGACTCCCGCCAGGCCGCCCGTTCGAGGCTCCATAGGAGGTGGACTTGCAAAACCCGAACGGTCGTACTATTTATGAGTCGTGGGCAAGGGTGCGCAGACACGCGAAACGATCCTGGACTTGGCGTCCCGGCGTGCGGCGGTGCTGGGGCTGGAGGGAGTGACCTTCGGCGACCTCGCTCGCGAACTGTCCCTGTCCAAGAGCGGGTTGTATGCACACTTTCGCTCGAAGGAGGCTCTGCAGGTGGAGGTCCTCGACCGCGAGGCGGGCGCGTTCACCGACTCCGTGGTTCGTGTCGCCCTCAAAGCGCCTCGCGGTGAAGCGCGGGTCCGCGCCCTGTTCGACGGCTGGCTGGGCTGGATGCACGCCAAGAAGGACACAGGCTGCCTTTTCGCGGCCGCTGCGGCCGAGCTCGACGACCGTCCCGGCCCCGTCCGTGACCGCCTGGTCGAGCAGCAACGCGACCTGGACGAGCTGTTCGTCAGCGTTGTCCGCACGGCGGTCAAAGAGGGCGCATTTCGTGCCGACTTGGACCCCGAGCAGTTCACGTTCGAAGCCCACGGCATGATTCTCATTTTCCACCACGACAGCCGGCTTCTCGAGTCCGCGCAGGCGCTCCAGCGCGCACGCCGGGGCTTCGATCGGCTCGTCGACGACGCCAGCGCTCGCTAACCAGCCAGGAGACCACAGTGACCTCTTCCGCATACACAGAAAAAAGCACGACCGATCGTACCGCAACTACGCTCCCTCTAGGCGACAGCAATATTGGCATCCGCTCGGCGAGGATTCCGTTCTGGGTCCGATGGGCGGGGTGGTCCGCACTTCAATTGTTCCGACGGGTGCCCAAGCGGCGGTCACTTTCCGAGACCGAGCGGAAGCTTCGCGACACAGCCACCGTCGCCGATCTTCCCGCCGCGGGTCACCGCATCCGTCTGTACCAATGGGGCGATGCGGGACCGACGACCTTGCTCGTCCACGGATGGGGCGGCGGAGCGACGCAGTTCGAGGCCGTCGTGCACCGTCTCATCGCCTCGGGGCATCGCGTCGTCGCGTTCGACCTTCCCGGTCATGGCCAATCCACGGGCTCCTTCACGGACCTTGGGCAGATGGCTCAAGTGATCGCCGCGGTCGTGAGGCTGGTCGGGCCTGTGGATGCGGTCGTCGCACACTCTCTGGGAGCGACCGCGACCGGGATCGCGTTGGCCGATGGCCTGCAAGTCGGTCGTGTCGCACTACTCGCCGCCGCCGCAGAGCCGCACGTGTTCTTCGGGATGTTTGCACGTTGGCTACGGCTGCCCAAGGCCGTCCAAGCCGAAGCTCAGCGCCTCATCCACGAGCGCGTCGGTCGGCCGTTCGCCGAACTCACCTTGGAGTGCACCCTGCCCTCCGATCTCGATGCCCTCCTGCTCGTGCATGACAGAGGCGACCGCCGTGCCCCGTATGCCCCGATTGCCGGAGTCGCCGCGCAACGGCCGAAGACGCGATTGCTGAGCACCGAAGGACTCGGTCACCGGAGGATCCTCGAAGACGACACCGTTGTCGACGCGGTCGCTTCGTTTGCGACCGGGCTCCACAGTCTTGGAGACACTGGGCAACCCATCCTGCAGCCGGCGTAGTGCGGCGCCCACGACCGTGTCGAGGAATACTTCGCCGGTGCTCCGGAACGATCGTCAACCCAAGGAGGTGGGTCGTGGGCTGAACCGATCCATGACCCAACGGGTGAGGCCAGGAAAGTACCGAGCCACCGCGTACACCCGCGGGTAGATCACCCGCGCTTTGCGACGGTCGATCGCAGACAAAACCCGCTCGGCGAGCTGCGTCGTGTTTCCGACCGGCAGACCCTTGGTTGGATCCTTTGCGTATCGGTCCACCGCTGCACTGGCCATGTTCGTCTCCACCGGCCCGGGATACACCGTCACCACATGCACTCCGCCGGGAGCCACCTCGGCACGCAGGGCCTCCGATGCCGCAGCCAGTGCGGCCTTCGACGCGCTGTAGTGAAACATGCCCAGCGTCGGAGCGAGTGCGGCCAGCGACGCGATGTCGACGATCGTGCCTTGGCCCCGTTCGAGCATCCGCGGCAAGAGAAGCAGCGTCAGCCGGAAGGGGGCGAACACGTTGACCGTCAGCAGCCGCTCTCCGTCTTCGGCCGAGATCTCTGGCGTGGGACCAACCACCTGAATGCCGGCGTTGTTCACCAGCACGTCAATCGGGCCCAGCGCCTCTTCGGCCGTCTCCACAAGCGCTGCCAGCGAGTCGACCGCGGACAGGTCCGCAACCTGACAGCGCGCCTTGACCGTGCCTCGCAACTCGGAGGCGACACGCTCGAGTTCCGCCTCTCGCCGCGCCACGAGTGTGAGGTCGTATCCGGCGGCGGCCAGTCGCTTGGCGATCGCCTCCCCGATCCCAGCGGAGGCTCCAGTCACGAGGGCGTGCATCAACCGAAGCGTATACCCCCTGGCGACGGACGGGCGGTGGGCGTCCTCGGCGGGGAGGATCCGACCGACGCCGGACAAGCCATTCACCCGGTGTCTGCGGACGCGCCAGCTCTGAACAGCACATCATCAACTCGGAGCCGCGAACACGCACCCGTTCGCGGCCTCAGTTTTTTCGGACCTGTCTGCTACGCGTATTGTGACTGAAGCAGGGAACCGGAGACTGCTAAGGTTCCGCGCGATGTGGCGGAAGAATCTCGGTAAGACCATGTTGTGTTCGGTTCTCGCCGGCTGTAGTAGCGACCCTAGTGGGCGTACGACCGGTGACAACCGGGACGCAGCAGACAAGGTCACCGATTTCTTGGCCGGGGTACGGGCCGGGTTCGAATCGGGGCGACTCAATGCGACAGTGGTGCCCGACCGATCGCTCCCAGTGGAGCAATATGTGGCACTTGGCGTGCCGCCGATGGACCAACCGTGGTCCAGCTCAGACCTGAGCGTCGCAGCTCGCGTTCTGGCTCAACTGGCGGAGGACAAGGGGGATCAACTCCCTCGCTTCGCCAGCGCGAAGTCCGGTGAGGTCTTCGCGCGGCTTTCGCAGGCAGATGAGGGGAGCCGGGTTCCTCAGGAAAACCTCAGTAGCGCGAAGCAAATGGCGGAACTCGGCCCCGAGTACATGGAACGGCTGCAAGCGGTCAACCGACTGCTTGAACTCTACCGCCGTGCCTATGAGCGACAACAAGTAGGGATCACGGAGGTCATCGAACTCGCGGCCACAGCATCGCGCGTCACGGCACTGCTCCTGCCGATCTTCGGCCGAGTTTTCTCGGCGATCGATCCGGACGACCCGAGATATCCTGCAGCGCGCAGCGGGTGGGAACAGGCTCTTGGGGGAGTGAGCAAGATCCTGCGAGGGAGCATCATGACGCTCTCCGAACCGCATGCACCGGACGCCAAGCTACGACTGCTCGCACACATGCGACGTACAGCCCCCGAGCTCCTGCGCTTGCTACCGGATCCTGAGCAAGCGCGACTGCTCGAGGAATTGCGCTCCCTGGTTCCGCAACTTCAGCACCCGGAGGTGCATCGCGGACTCTCGGACTTGGTCGAGCTTCTCGGTCCCGTAGAGCCCGAGTAGTCTGCCCGTCCCGTCGCGCTCGCGTGGCGCGTCAACATGAGCGGCGCCTGCGGCCAAGCTCCAGGCTCGAGCGCCAGATCTCGCCCTGATCACCGAGCGCGTCGAACTCGTGCCGCGGCGCCTCCGGCCGCCTGTGCGGCCAATGGCCGAAGTCTCTCGTGCGGGGCCGCCGAGCGCCCTACCCTGTCCGTCTTGAACGGCGAGCGCACACCCTCGTCCCGGGTCGACGCAACCGATACGGAGGACTCCAAGTCGCAGGCCATCGCGCCCCGACGCGGAGACCAGATCGGTCACTTCACCATCGTCGATCAGCTCGGCGCTGGGGGGATGGGCATCGTGTACGCGGCGTACGATGTCGAGCTCAACCGCAAGGTGGCCATCAAGCTGCTGCGCATCGCGCCCGAACAAGACCAGAGTATCGGTCGTGCCCGCCTCATGCGCGAGGCGCAGGCGATGGCGCAGGTCGATCACACCAACGTGGTGACGGTGTTTGAAGTGGGCAAGCACCGCGGCGATGTCTACATCGCCATGGAGTTCATCGACGGGGAGACCTTCGGCGCCTGGCGGACCCGTACCGGCGCTCGCTGGCCGGAGGTCATCGATACCCTCGGACAGGCGGCACGTGGTTTGGCAGCGGCGCACGCCGAGGGTTTGGTGCACCGCGATTTCAAGCCCGACAACGTCATGGTCGGCCGCGACGGGCGGGTGCGTGTGATGGACTTCGGCCTCGTCCGCAGTGAAGGCGAGCCTGGGCCGACGTCCCCTCTGAAGGCGGACAGCGACGCGGAGTTCGAGGTGTCCGGTGCCGATGCTCCCATTGAAGGATTCGGGCCGGATGGTGGCGCCCTCGCGGCGACCTCGAGCGCGGGCTTGACCAGGGCCGGGAGCATCGTGGGCACGCCTGCGTACATGGCTCCCGAGCAGTTCAAGCGCGAGCCCACCGATGCCCGCACAGATCAGTTCAGCTTCTGCGTGACGTTGTGGGAGGCCTTGTTCGACGAGCGTCCGTTCAAGGGCGACTCCCTCCTGGCGCTGGGCATGCACGTCACCGAGGGCACGCGCAAGCCGGCCCCGAAGGGCACGGGCGTGCCAGCCTGGCTCCTGCGTTTGTGCGAGCGCGGTCTCTCGACCGATCGCTGCGAGCGCTTCGAGTCCATGCAGGCGCTCCTCGACGCCATCGAGTCCGGTCGGCGCCAGTCGAAACGTCGCAGGCTGGCTCTGGGCGGCGCGACGCTGCTGTTGGCGGCAACCGGAATGTGGGCGGCCAACGGGGTGGCCGAGCGACGTCGCATCCAGGCCTGTGAAACCGCCGGCCGAGCCGTCGGCGAGGTCTGGAACGATGAGGCCGCAACACGACTGCGCCACGCTTTCGAACCGCTGGGCGAGGAAGCATCCGCCCGAACGCTCGCGTCCGCAACGACCCTGCTCGACCACAGGGCGGGCGCTTGGTCCAGCGCCCGCACAGCGAGCTGCCTCAAAGCCGCCGTAGACGGCGACCGCTCCGAGGACATGCGAGAGCGTGCGACGTGGTGTCTGGACGACCACAAACAGATCCTCAGCGCCACCCTCGAAGCGGTGGCCGGTTCGCCTGAACGCACCGTTCTCTTCCAGTTCGTGCCCGCGCTGTCCGAGCTCGGAAGCGTCGACGATTGCCTCGACGAAGACGCGCTGCGCGTGCGCGCTCTGCCTCCACCAAGCGAGCGGTCCAGAGTCACAGCACTGCGAGGCGAGCTGGCGACGTTGGATGCCTTGCTGCTCACCGCTCAATTTGAATCGGCGGTGGAGGCCGCGCAGGCCTTGGACGCACGCCCAGACGCGGCCACCTGGGCGCCGTTCCATGCGGATCTGAGCCTGCGTCTTGGCCGAGCCCTCAGCGGGAAGGGCGACCTCGACGCAGCCGAATCCCGACTCGTCGACGGATACCTCGAGGCCGTGGACAGCCAGAGCGTCGACATCGCCAGCGCCACCGCTTTGGAGCTGGCGGGGCTCCTCGGCGTGCAGCGCCAGGAGCCCACTCGGGGCATGCTGTGGATGCGCCTCGCCGAGGTCCACGAGCGTGCACGCGGCCAGACGCCGCTGCGCCGCGCTGGCCAGCTGCACCGCCGGTCGAGCCTCCTCAGGCAGCTGAAGCGGTTCGACGAAGCCGAGGCGGGCTACCTCGAGGCCGTCGCGTTGCTCGAGGCGAACCTCGGCCCCGCGCATCTGCTGGTCGCTCGCACCCGCAACAATCTCGGCAACCTCTACGAGGAGCTCTCTCGGTTCGGCGAGGCCATGACGCAGTTTGAGACGGCCATCGCCATCCGGCGAGAGACCCTGGGCGATTCGCACCCCGACGTTGCCCAGAGCCTCGTCGGCATCGCCAACACGCTCGGAGCCAAGGGGGACCATGAAGAGGCGCTCGCCGTGAATCTGCGGGCGTTGACGATCTACCAAGCCGCGCTTGGTGATGACCATGTGCTCGTTGCCTTGGCGCGTCAGAGCCTGGCCGCGGCGCACCTCGACCTGCGTCAGCTGGAACCCGCACTAGAGCACGCTACGCTCGCGGCGAAGATCTACGAGGCGCGCTTCGGTACGTTGCACGCCAAGACCGCGAACATGCTGAACTCCATCGGCACGATCCACCATCTGGCCGGCCGACTCCCCGAGGCGCAGACTCACTACGAGCGCGCACGACTCGGCCTCGAGGCAACGCTGGGCCCCAGTCACCCCAAGGTCGCGTATGTCCTGTTCAACCTCGCGCTCATCCAGCGGGAAACCGGCGAGACACAGCAGGCTCGTCGCCTGTTTCGTAGGGCGCTCAACATCCGCGAGACGGTCTACGGAAGGAGCCACGCTCTGGTGGCCGACACCCTCGAGGAGTTTGCGATCCTCGAAGCCACCAACGAACACCCAGATGAGGCGCGAGCCATGTTCGAGCGGACCCTGGCGATCCAGCGAGAGCTCCACGGGGCGGGGCACGCCTCGGTCTGGAGAGCCGTCAAAAATCTGGCTGGCCTCAACGAGCTGACCGACGAGCCACAGCGCAGCCGAGAGCTGTACTCGAGCCTCGTGACGGACTGGACCCAAGCGCTCGGCGGTGACGACCCCGCGCTGGCGTTGCCGTTGTTGGCTGCCGCACAGCTGGAGCTCAGCGAGGGGCAGCCCGCCGCCGCCATCGTTCCCGCCCGGCGAGCGCTGGCCCTTCGCAGTGCGCCGGGCCAGGACGTGGCCTCCCGCGCCCGAGCGCAGTTCACATTGGCGCGAGCGCTCGCGCCCGATCCCCGCGATGGCGTCACGCCAGAAAGCCTCGAGCTCGCTCGTGCGGCCCTGAACCGCTACGCCAAATCGCCGGCTGACGAGACTTCAAGGGCCGAGGTCCAGGCTTGGATGGCCGACCGCGGAGTCGGAAACACGAGCACGCGCTGACCTGCGCACCCATCCACTCCAGCTCTCGATTCCGTCGAGGGAAGCTGCGATTCGACGAGTGCAGAGGCTCAGTCGAGACAGGACTTGCGTACCGACGGCACCCCAAACGCCGACGTGAGTAGGACAGTCACACTGTTGTCATCGGCGTTCGATGTCGCCAACGTGTTTTGATGTGGTCGCGGGGGTGCCGACCGAAATCGTCGTCGCAGACTTCAACGACGATGGTGCACTCGACATCGCCGCGGGCAACAACACGCAGGCCGAGGTCACGTTGTTGCTCAGCGACGCATGACCCAGCAGGCTGAGGACGACTCGCAGCGGGTTACGTCACCTATCGCGGCATCACCGCAAGCCTTCGCAAGAAGAACCAGCGTCTTGCCGCGGACTGCTATCGTCCGCGCGACGCATGTTCTCGCTGCGATTCTTCTGCACCGTCGTCTGCTTGAGTTGGGTGCTCGCGCTGACAGCCTCCACCGCTCGAGCCTCCACGTTTGAGGCCGAGGCTCAGCCTGCGTCTGCGCCCGCCTCGGATCCACCGACCCGTATCTGGCTGATCACGGTCGGCCCCGGTGAGGACCTCTACACCCGCGGCGGCCACGCGGGGCTCATGGTCGAGTGGACAGATGCGGGCACGTACAACGAGCTCGTCTACGATTTTGGGGAAGCCGACTGGCAGAGCTCAACCCTGGCCTGGGACTTCCTCATGGGACAGCTGGGCTTTCGCCTGGAGCCGCGTGGGGATCTATATGCGTTCGCGGGCACCCACGGCGTCAGCCAAAACCGCGACGTCTTCAAGCAAGAGCTTGCGCTGACCCACTCCGAGGCAGAATCGGTTCACGCCCGCTTGAAGGAACTCGACACCGACGAGAGGCGACACTACGCGCACGACTACGTGCGCTCGATCTGCACGACCAAAGCGCGAGACATCATCGACGAAGCGATTGGCGGCGTGATCCAAGAGCAGCTGAGCTCGCAAAGCGATGGGATGACCATCCGTGAGCACCAGCGACGAGCCTTCAACAACAAGCCGATCGCAGGTTTCGGCGCGGATCTCTTGCTTGGTGCAGAGAACGACCAGCCCCTCAATCGCTACGACGCACTCTTCGTACCCTGGCGCATGCGGATGTACTTGCAGGAGGTCACGCTCGAGCGCCCCTCGGGGCCTGTTGCCCTCGCAGGGCCGCCCATCCCCGTCGCCGGCCGCCTCGGGATCAAACCGCGCGAAGGGTCGACCCGGGGCAGCTGGTACCTCGCGATTCCGCTGATCGGTTGGCTTGTGTGGGCAGCGAGAAAACTTCGCGCCCGGTTCACCCTCGATGGTCTCGGCGAGTTTGCGCTGTGGCCGTCCCTACTCTTCGCTGTCCTCGGCTGCGCGCTGTGGGGCCTTCATCTTCTCACCCACGAAACCGGCTTTCAGAACAATCCGTTGGCCCTAGTGTTTGTGCCGCTCGACTTCGTGCTCGTCTTCGCCTGCACCCGCTTCAAGCGCGGTCAGGCATCGTGGCTGACGCCCGCCCGTCGCTACGCGGTCGTCCGAGGGCTGATGGCCGCAGCGATGCTTGCCGTGAACCTCAGCAAGGACGGGGCCACGCCGATTGCCCTCCCGATTCTTGCGGTGGTCTTCTTCGGGCTCTTCGCTTGGTTGACACGGGTGCAGGCGAAACCCCGGGCTTGAGGGAGGGAGAAGCCAGTTGTGGGGGGGAGGGAGAAGCCAGTCTGGAAGTCCTGTGTGACTCTACCGGAGCCGGGAACGTCCACCGCCCCTCGGACGCGTCGCGTCCCCCGAACGCGCGGCCATCACCTGGCTGTCAGAGCCGTAGACCCCTGCACCTGACGGCCAGGGTTGAGGTGCTTGTGCGCACGCCGAACCAACACGAACGGACGAGCCGAGGCTCGCCTTCTGCAAATCCAGGTTTTCCCCCTGACCTAGGCGGCCAGGAGCAGGTCCAGCGGGACCGGCTCGGTCAGCGCGTTGTGGCGCAGCCGCATCCGAACCGTACCCGCCGGGAACACAACGTCCCGCTCACCCGCGTTCCAGCGTGCCAGTGCAAGTCGGTACTCTTCTAGGAACTGTAGTCGCAGCAGCTTCATGGCGCGCCGCTGTGCGAGGGTCTGGGTCGAAAACGTCGGCTGCTGGCCGAACAGCTCCTCCCCCTTCCCCGGCACCGTCGACCAGCGGATCTTGAGCGCGGCCTTCATCCCAATGACCGGCTTCCCCTTCCGCTCGGCTCGAATCTTCGTCTCACGCCTCTCCAGGCCTTTACGAATCTTCGCGCGAAGCTCCTCGTTGGAGAGCTTGGGCATGATCCGGGGCCGGTCGAGCATCAACACGGCGGTGTCGGGCATCTTCGAGCGGCCGGCGTAGGCGGCCCGGCCGGAGCGCTGAGAGCTCCGACGATGCTTGTGCCGTTTCTTCTTCGACCAGATCCCGATACGTGGCTTGGCGACGACGTACTCCTTGCCGTACGGCATCCGCAACGAATTGAAGCCCTTCCAATGGGCGGTCTTGTGCACGATGCCCGCAGCGACGGCGTTGGCCAGCGTGTAGATGCAGTGCTCGAGGACCTTCTCGTCGCCAAGGACGGTCTGGATGCCGGGGTCACCGTCAAAAAACTTGCCACTCGTGCCGCGAATCGCGTTCAGCTCGCGGGCGACAACCGCATTGAAATCTTTGAGGAAGTCAGTGGCCCGCCCGAACCGGTCGAAGACCGCCATGTGGTAGTGCGTCGAGAGGAACTCGAACTCGTAGAACTCCATGCCCCACTTCTCCCTGTACCTCGAGGACACGACCGCGAAGGCATACCGGATGACCTCGTTGACGCGTTTCTTGGGGACGAGGCGGTAGCTGCGGTGAACGGCGCGAACCGTGATGTACAGCGTGGTGTCAGGATAGAGGTTTCGGGGGCTCGACATTGCTCAACAGCAGTCGACCGTGGGCCGCTGCTGTTGCACGAAACACGTCTTCCAGACTGGTTCCCACCCATGCCCCTGGTTCCCACCCCATGGTTCCCTATGTTGTTGGCTCGTGAGCCTTGGCGTAGGCTGGGCCGCGCACATGAAACTTGTCGTTCATGATTTGGGTGGAGCCGAGTTTCCCGAAACGTGTGTGGTCTGTGGCGATGATTCCCCCGAGTGGATCGCGACGAGCTGTACGACCGGAGAGGACCTCGGCGGGGTCCCCGGTGTTGTGACGACGTTCAAGGAACGAACGTCTCAAATACAGTATCCGCTTTGCGCCAAACACAAACGAACGACATGGCTGTTCCGCCAGTGCGGCCGCCGGAGCCTCGGTGCGTTCGTCGTGCTCGCCGTCGCGTGGATATGGCTCTTGCTTGGCGGGCTCATGTACTACTCCGCGTTGACCGCTCTGCGTCCTGCAAATGTTCCCGCGGCGACCGACGACGTCCCGTTCTTGTGGGCCGTTGCCGCACCGTTGATTCTTCTGCTGTTTCGTTTCGCGTCGAAGAGGCTGTCCCCGGTGATTCTGGAGTGCGTCGATCAGCACGGCACCGCGCTCCTGCGCATCAACGACCGCGGCTATGCCAAGGCGCTCCGCGAAGCGAACCCAACCCGGATCCACCCGTGAGCGTGAGTGTGTCAGCACTGGGCCCACGATGTGACAGGGTCATCGAGCGCATCTGTAGCCGGACCCAAACGCCAGACTAACCTCCGTGCATGTCCGCGTTCCGCATCGTCGGGATCCTTCTGGTCGCGCTTGGGGGACTGGCGGCCGTCTTCCCCGGGTGGTTCGAGCCCCTGACCGGCGGACCGAAGGCGCCCGCGGATACGTTCGAGGCCATCGAGCGCCGGATCCGTGGCGGCATGCTGTTGGGATTCGGACTGGTGTTCTGAGGAACCAGTCTGGAAGGTGTGTACGCGGCTTCCTAGCCAAGCCAGCTGGACCTCGTCTGCAGCAGCCTCGAGCTCGAGAAGCATCGCCCATTCATGCCCACCACGGACGTAGGCCCCTGCACCCAGCAACCGGGCGCGTTCCGGCAGGATGAGCGGCGGGGCTGTTTCACGCGACAAAAGGGGCCCCCTATGACGCGGGTGATCCAGTCATGAGGTCGGTTCCGACGATCGGGTTTGCGTCAACCGCCTCGTCAAGTCGGCGACCAGGTCATCGTCCTCGGTGTAGAACTCCAGCAGGAGCGCCAGCAACGAGGCGGCCTGTGTGTCAGAGATCCAAGAGGGGTCCCACCCTGTCCCGTGGTGGTCGGCACCGTGAAGCAACACGTAGTTCCAAGTGCGCGCGTCGTCGAGCACCGAGAAGGGAACGCCGGCAGAGGCCAACGCGTGACGATGCGTCTGCAACCAGCGAACCCGCGGCTCCTTCTTGTTCTGCCTGAACCCCATCTGCGTTTGTCGAGTCTACGCCGCTCTCCTGCTCCGGGGTGTGTCAGTGCTGTTCTGCGTGCTGCTTGGGGCCCTTCTCGCTCGGGTCCTCGGTTTGATCATCGAAGGGCCGATCCACGTCAGCGGTCGTACGTAGCCCTGGAGGTTTTCTCAATCGCGCTCCCTGCCCTGTGGTTGTGGAGCTCGGGCTCCAGCGGCTAATGGCGTCCGAGGCGATGATGACGCCCTCTCTCCAGCGTCCCGCGAGTCGTTCGAGCGAAGCGAACACCGCGTCTTGCACGGCGTCCTCGCGGAAGTGCAATGTGACGCCAAGAAGTCTCCACATGTGACTCCACATGTGACGTCGCAAGGACCGAGGCTACCGAAGCCCACGGACGGTCACCAAGCCTGGTTCTCTCTCGGAACACTGCTTGCATCCGATGCAGGCATGCTGACCCGACGTCCTCGACTATCGTCCATCATCTTTGGTCTCGCCGCCGTTGCTGTCACGGGCTGGGCTGCCGAGTCAGAGGCTCATGCCGCTGGCTGCGAGGTCACCGACACACAAGATGACGCCTCCGTATCCGGCACGTTGCGTTGGTGCGTCAACAAGGCGCTGTCTGGAGCCTACAGCAAGATCATCATCGACAACGCAGACACGTACCCCCTGGATGTCCCCCTGGCGATCTCCGGGAGCATGCTCATCGATGGCGGTATGTCCACCATCGTGCCCGCCAGTGGATTCGTCGGCGACTCGTTGCTCGAGATCGCAACGAGCTGCTCGGGCCCATGTCCACTGCAGAACGTCGTACTTCGCAGCGTGACCCTCGATGGTGATGGCGTGGCGGGACCTCGCGGCATCGACCTCGATTCCGGAGTGGTGCTCGAGATGGAGCAGTCTGTGGTCGCCGGCTTCGCCACGACTGACAACGGCGCCGGTCTCCGGGTCACCGACGCGACCGTGCTCATCACCTCCACCAACTTTCTCGGAAACGCTGCGGACGGCGATGGGGGTGGGATCTACGTTGATCCATCTTCGACGACCGCAGAGCTTCACCTCGACGACTCTCTATTCGACGAGAACCGGGCTTTCGACGGTGGCGGGATCCACGTGGGCAACGCGACCACCGTTCTCAACGCCCTCTACACCGAGTTTAGTGAAAACCGCGCAAAGGGGAGCGGAGGGGGCGTATCCGGCGGAGGCCTATTCGAGCGCTGCATCCTCGCGTACAACGAGACGTCGGGATTCGGCGGAGCAATCGACAGTCGAGACCACTCACTCACCGTCCTCGAGTCGTTCTTCCAACGAAACATCGCGGAGACAGGTGGCGCAATTGATGTGGGGGGCATTGGAGTTGCCGACATTCGCAGGAGCGCCTTCCATCACAACCAGGCAACCGGCGAACTCGGAGGTGGCGGGGTCCATCAGTCCGGCGCCCACCTGACCCTCGTCAACTCGACACTCGCTCACAACGAGGCCCAGGGTGGCGGTACTGGGGCCGCAGGCGTGTCGATAGACTCGGGACAATCGACGCTGGACAACCTCACATTCTACTTCAACAACGGAAGCGGGGCCGGGGCCGCCGAAGGTCTGTACGTCGCAGGACCCGCGATTGTCGACCTACGCAACTCCCTGTTCACCCAGACCGGCCTCAACTGCGAGATCGCGGGCACAGTCATGGCCTCCACGTCGTACGCCAACGACTTCAGTTGCGGACCCGGCGTGATCCCAGTGCCAGGCGCCCTCACGGCATCTTGCGGAGGATCAGATTTTGAGTACCACTGCGAGCCGAGCCCCGGACTGCAGGGGCTTGGCGTGTGCGCGACGCAAGTCGACCAGATTGGAACGCCCCGCCCGACAGCCTGTTTCCCAGGCTCGATCGAGCTGCCGTAGACGCTGAGCGCTTCGCGCTCAAAGGAAGCCACCGCCTTGGTCGGTGTGGCTGCGGTGAGGAACAAATGCCGTGGTTCACCGTGCCATGGGCGGGGGCGATGATGGTCAAGCTCGGTACCACCGGAGCCGCCGTGCTTGGCATGGCCCCGACAGGCCGCGAAGGTACCGAGGCCATCGCCTTGGCGCGAACGCCGAAGCTGAAGCGCTTCCTCGTAAAGCCGGTCGCCTCGCGCAGGGTATCCTGCGAGCGTGGTGGCGTTGGCTAGCCGGACCGCTGCGGTCGCCAGCGCCGAGAATGCCCTCACCCCGGCAGCTCGCCGCGGTCAAATCAGCTGAAAAACGTGTCCGATCTTTCGGGGGCAACTCCAACTCTGACGAAACTCTCAAAATCGGATCGCATCGACACTAACTACCGGCCAGTCTCTGGGGGATTGGCGGACGGCATGTTCGATTCCGACGAGGGTCTGGGCTACCCGTGTACGCGCCTGAATACTTGCTGCGGGGCAGCCTGGGATTTCACCCGTGCCCGCAGCTTCGTCGCCTTCGGCCGCTCTCTCACTCACTTCGGCAGAAAACCAAGATCGGGAGAGCTCACCTTCCCAACACTCGCGACGGTCATAGAGCGTGATGCTGCGCAAGGTCTCGTGACCCGTCCCCTCAGCTTGGGAACCTGCTGTAGAGTTGCTGGTTGAGGTCGTCGGAACAAACGCCAGACATCTCGACCCATGCTCCGTTCACGCAGACGAGGCCCCCGAGGGGCTCCGAAACGATGCTCGTGCAGGGGCTTCCTGGGCCCGTGCAGCGTGTCATCCCTGTCGACTCGCCATTGGCGTCCACTTCGTTCACACACGCACCTTCCAGGCACGGAGCTCCAAAGTCGCAGGTCTCTCCGAGACCCGGGATGAGCTTGCATACCGAATCGCAGTAGGCGCTGACGTCGCACTGGTCTTCGGTCTCACAGGGTTGCCCCAGGCCCACCCCCTCGACACACACGCCTCCCTGGCAATGCGCCCCGCTCTGGCAGTCGAGCGCTTGAGAGAAGTTCACAGTGCCTTCACCACAAGCCGCTCCAATCCGTAGCGGCTCTGGACAGGCCTCCACGCAGAGTAAGTGCTCGCCGTGGCCCGCGTAGACACGCGCGCCGCCAGGCACCCCGTTCTCGGGGCGCCGGCGGTCGGGAGCTACTTCGAAGAGGTCAGGCGCGCGAAGTCCCAGGGCAGCAAGGCTTCGTTG
>Ga0316204_10004154_pt1 | contig 26788 bp, 33 predicted proteins | sample 6monrhotite_MG_2_FD_205661 | JGI IMG/M metagenome (GOLD analysis project Ga0316204, IMG submission 205661) | Microbial mat bacterial communities from mineral coupon in-situ incubated in ocean water Damariscotta River, Maine, United States -... | ecosystem: Environmental > Aquatic > Marine >...
ATGTCGGAGCCCTTGAACGGGTCGAGGCGCCCTTGGCGCCAGGCCCGGTCCAGGGCTGACATGCCCGGGGGCATTCTCAGGACGGGTCCAGGCTGCGAATGAGGCCAGGTCCGCGCCTGCCCGCGGCCCCTCCGACGTCCGCCAGCACGCCGTCCACCGGGCGGCCCTCCCCGGTCCGGCTCGACCCACGACCCACGACCCACGACCCACGACCCACGACCCACGACCCAGGACCCACGACCCACGGCCCACGACCCAGGACCCACGACCCACGGCCCACGACCCACGACCCACGACCCGCGGACCCGCGGACCCACGACCCACGAAGGTGGCGATCAGCACCACGGGGAAGCCGACATGGAGGGCCAGGAAGGCCGGGCCCACGGCGTCGGGTCGGACGATGGTGTCGCCAGCCCTGCCGCAAAGCCCGTCTCAGCGGAGCCGGTCGATCTCCTTGGAGCGGACCCAACTCCGGGCGGGTTCCTCGTTCAGCGACAGGGCCTCCTCCCCCTTGGTGCGCTCCAGCCACTCGTCCGCCCGGTCCCAGATGGTGAGGATGGCCGAGCGGGTCCCCGGGTCGTCGACGATGGCGTCGTAGGCGTCGGGGTGCTCGTCGCGGGCGATGGCTAGGTAGGTGGCGACGTAGAACTGGAAGGTGAACACGGCACGGCGGCTCGACGTCTGCGCGAGCCCGAGGCTGTCGGCGGTGCAGTGCTTGGCGGCCAGCCCGTGCACGTAGGCGTTGAGCTCGTCGAGGAGGCTGTTGAAGCCCTCCCCACCGGACCACTCCAGGTACACCTCGGCATACAGGTCGCCGGCGGGGTCGGGGTGGCGCTCGAGGACCGCGCCGCGTCCGATGCTGTCGTGGTGGTACGTCGTCGCGATGATCAGGTCGTCGTCGAGGACCCGGTAGCTGTACACGTCGGGCTCCAGGACGTCGAAGCCCCACAGGTGGGTCCCCTCGTGCACCGCGGTCTCGGCTTCCCGGAACACCACCGGGAAGCTGTCGGGGGAGGAGAACCAGCGGTCCAGCTCGGCGTCGGTCTGCACGTCGATGAAGGCGACCCCGGGGGGGTAGCGGCGCTCCAGCAGCGTCTCCAGGGTGCCACGGAGGTCGCCTTCCCGGTGGTCCTCCCGGAGATCGTCGACGCTCTGTAGGGAGCGGCACCATGGAGGCTCGCCTTCGTACAGGGAGCTTCCGTCCGCGTCGACAGGCCGGCCTCGCCTTCCCTCGCCGACCGCTTCGCAGCCGAGGGTTCCCCAGAGCACCAAGACGACCCCGGCCAAGCGTGCGTGCATCACCACCTCCACGTCAGCAACGCCGTGGGGCGCGTGGGCTCTCATGGCGGGATCGCGGAGGCGACCGTGCGTTCGAGCAGGGAGGGCTACGGCCCTGGCTTGGTGAGCACCAACAGGTCCCGCAGGATGGACTCGCTCATCCGATGGGCCATCTCGGTCGGGGAGAGCACCAAGCCGGCCTCGACGAAGGGGGCGGCCAGCTGCTCTCGGGCAGGCTGGAGGCGATTGTAGATCAGCACCATGGCGCCGCCGGGGTTCAGGCTCGCCGCCCAGGCCGGGGCACAGGCCCTCAGCACCTCGATGGGGTTGCGGGTGCCCTTGGGGCCGACGAACTGCACCCCGTAGGGCAGATCGGACACGATCAGGTCGAAGCGCTTCTTCTGCACGAGGCGGGGAAGGTGGCGGCTGTCGCCCGTGACGAGCCGCAGTCGAACGTCGTCCACAGGGAAGCGAAGGTCCAGGAAGGCTCCCTCTTTTCCGCGCTTGCCACCCCGCTGGAGGGAGTGCTTGAGGCGGTGGAGCTTGGTCTGGCGCTTGGCGTGGCGCTGCAGATGGTCGAGGGCCTCTGGGTCCTTCTCCACCCCCCAGCTCTCCAAACCGTGGCGGAGCCCCCACAGCAGCGTCGTGCCCCGTCCGGCCATGGGGTCGAGCAGCGTGCGGGGGGAGGGAAGTGAGCTGGCTAGCGTCGCCACGTGGATGGCGAGCTGGGTGACCAACTCATGGGTCTTGCCGCGGTACTTGTTGCCCCACACCAGATCCCTGGGAAGGCGGAAGCCCGGATCCACATCGACGAGGCGAAGGCCGTCGCCGTGGGGCGCGAAGATGCCCTGGACCCAGGACATGCGCGTGAGAAGAGGGGCGGCCTCCTCGGGCAGGTCCACGTCGACGAACTGCAGCGTGTGGTGGGGGTCGAGGTGCACGTCGGCGTCGGGAAACGCGATGCGCAGCTCCGCCTCGGCCACCCTCCACGTGTCGCTGAAGTAGGCGCCTCGGGCGAGGGGGTCGACGAGCAGCTTGAGGGCCACAGGGTCTCCTTCGCGGGGCCTTTCCGCGGGCGAACGAGTGGGTATGGCGGCAGCGCGTGAGGGTCTAGCGGGGCCCGTGCTCTTCCACCTCGGGGGGCGCGGCAGGTACCCTCCAGCCATGCGGCGATGGGCCGATGGGCGCAGGTGTGGGGTGTTGTGGCAAGGAGAGAACGAAAGCGGTCCGACGAGGTCCCCCTCGATCGCCTGAACGACATTCTGCGGCCGGTCGCCCTGCCGCGGGTCGAGGCGAGCGGGGAGCAGCGGGCCGTTCGCCCGGAGGCGTCCGGCCTACGCGACCGCCTCGAGATGCGGCGCCACCTCGCGAGAGGGGGGATGGGCGACATCCACGTCGCCCACGACCCCGTCCTGGGCCGCGACGTGGCGGTCAAAGTGATGCTGGAATCTCGCCAGTCGGGCATGGATCAGCGGTTCGCCATCGAGGCCCGGGTGACCGCTCAGCTCGACCACCCGAACATCGTCCCGGTGCACGACGCGGACCTGAGCGGCCACGAGGGCCTGGCCTACAGCATGAAGCTCGTCAGCGGGGCCACCCTGACCGAGGTGTTGAACGCGGCCAACCAGGCGCGCGCCCATGGCGAGGTGTTGCCCAGCGCGTTGTCCCTGGACGCCTTCCTCGACTACTTCGTGAAGATCTGCGATGCGGTGGCCTATGCCCACGAGAAGGGCGTCGTGCACCGGGATCTCAAGCCGGACAACGTGATGATCGGGGCCCACGGCGAGGTGTACGTCATGGACTGGGGCCTGGCACGGGTCCTCGGCGACGCCGACGTCCTCGCCCCGTCCGGCGGCCTTCGCACTCAGCCGGGCTACGCCGTGGGCACGGCGCTCTACATGGCCCCCGAGCAGGCGATGGGGCAGGAAATGGGCCCTCCGTGCGATCAGTTCGCCTTGGGCCTCATCCTGTACGAGATGGTGTGCGGTCGCTCTCCTCGGCTCAACGACGGCGACGTCGAGCGCGGCCTCGAGAGGGCCTCCCGCGGGGAGCGCCGTCCCATCGCGGCGGTGGGGGGACAGCGGGTTCGGCGGGAGCTCGCGGGCATCGTGAGCAAAGCCACGCAGCCTCGCATCCAGGATCGCTATGGATCCGTGCGGGACCTGGTGGAGGACCTGCGGCGCTTCCGGGCCAACCTGCCGGTGCGGGCATCCCCCGACAGCGTTCCGCAGCGGGTGCAGCGGTGGCTCTCGGCGAACCGGGAGGTGACCCTGCGGCTGGTGTTGCTGATGGCGCTGTTGCTGGTCACCGTGAGCGCCGGCGTGCTCGCGCTGATCGCCGGTGGTGCTGGACTGTACGCCTCGTGGGCGCAGGCCCGGGAGGAGCGGGTGACCCGCCTCGTCACCCAGGTCGGGTCGCAGGCTGCCGAGCTCGAGGCGTCGCTGGCGTTGATCCGCGGCCACGTGGAGTCTGTGGCGGCCGCGAGCCAGGTGTTGCTCGAGCACGCCGACCCGGGGGAAGAGCTGGAGGTGTTGGCCCCAACCGTGTTCGAGAGCGCCGCGAAGCCCGCGGACACCGCTTGGTCCAAGAGCTACGCCCGACCGATCTCCACGTGGTGGCCCGACGTGGTCATCTCGCCGGGCGTCGACCGTGCCGTGGCGGTCGAGGACGCGCGCCGGTTGGTGCCGATCCGCCACGTGATGCGTCGCGCCCACATCAACACCCGTCGCGCCATCGATGGCTTCGACCCCACCGAGGCGGACACGGCGTGGCGGGAGGACCCTGGGCCGATCCGCTGGGCCATCGTCGGAACCCCTTCGGGCGTCTACCTCGAGATGCCAGGGGCCGCGTGGGATGCGTCGGGCTTCGATGGGCGCTTGCGGCCCTGGTACACGCTGGCGACCGAGCCGCGTCCCCGCTGGAGTGAACCCTACGCGGAGTCCAGCACGGGCTCGCTTCTGGTGGCCTGCTCGATGCAGATCCCTGGCGAGGACGGCGATGTGCTCGGCGTCGCGTCGCTCTCCGTCAGCTTCACCTACCTGGCCGAGCGCTTCCTCACGATCGACCATCCGGCCGTCGACGAGACGTTCTTGGTCGACCGTACGGGTCGAATCTTGATGGCCTCCGGGCAAGTGGACCCCCAGAAGCGGCCCGACGACCTCCGGGAGACCTACGCCACGTCGCCATTCCCCGACCCCGTGCTGGCCCCGGCCCTCAGCGAACAGGCGGGGGCCGTGTCGGCCACCAACGGCGACCTGCTGCTGCACTATCCGCTGAACAACGGATGGTGGTTCGTGGCCCGGGTGGACGCGGACGAGGCCGCGTCGGCCTGGTGACGAAGGGAGTCAGTTCTCCATGCCCAGCGCCTCCATCGCCTTGCCGGCTTGGTGGGCGGTCTGCCGCACCGTCGTCGCCAACGCAGCGGCGGTGCGCCGGGCGGTCGTCACGTCGTACAAACCGCCGCAGTCGGGTGGGGTGGTCGACGCCACGAAGCCAGCAGTGGCCAGCGCGGTCGCGACGCCCGGGTCGACCAGAGCGGCCTCTTGCAGGTTCTTCCAGCACTGCTCGATGTCCTGTGCGGCGTCGAGGAGGTCGGGGTTGATGATCGGACGGGCGTTGCGGCCGCTGCCTTCCTGCACGACCGGTCGACGCATGGGGCCGGTGGCGGAGAGCAGCGCAAGCCGTGCGTCTTGCAGCAGCCGTCGGGCGTGGGCCTGCGCCTCGTCGGCCGTGAGCGACGCCAGGCCCTCCAGGTGGGCGGCCTCCCGGCGGCGCTCCCAGCCGGGGCCTTGCTCGTAGCCGCAGTCGCCGCACAGCAACGCGTCGGGGTGCTGCTCCACGAGGGTGGTGCCGCTGCATGCGATGCAGGCGTCGCCTGCGAGGTCCTCGTCGAGGGCAGCGCGCATGCGGTAGCCGGACAGGCCTCGGGCCACGGTCACGGCGGCGCCCAACCCGAAGATGACGAGGAAGAGGAAGAGTTGGCCGATGACCTCCACGGTTCACACTCCAGCGGGGCGGCTCACCAGGAACACCGGCGCTTGGTCGTCGGGCATCTCGGTGAGCTCGGCGGCGGTGAGGCGCGCGTAGATCTCGACGAGGTTCCCACCGGGATCCAGCAGCCAGAGCTCGTGGAGAGGGGTGCCCCGCCAAGTGGTGCGTGCTGGCTTGTGGATGGGCCACCCTGCGGCCACCGCGCGGTGGTGTGCGGCCACCACGGCCTCCCGCGTGCCGACGTCGATGCCGAGGTGGTAGAGCGTGTCCTGATGGAGCTCCTTGCCGTCGTCGACGAGGACGACGAAGTTGGTGTGCAGGGCTTCGCTCACGAAGGTCACGTAGCGGTGGGTCCAGTCTTTGGGGGCCACGCCGAGGAGCCAGGTGTAGAAGCGCGCGGCGGCCGGTAGGTCCGGGGTCCGGATGCTGGCGTGGAACTCTCGCGGTTCCGGGCCCTCGGGCACGTCCCGCAAGGCGGCGAGCACCTCGAGCCGTCCTCGGATTTGGTCCCGTGCGACACGGAAGTGCTCCAGCCGTTGTTCATCGGTGAGGTCTTCGTGCTTGCGGTCGGGGTCCTGCAGGGGCCAATCCAGCCGGCGGGCGTCGGAGAGGAACACCGGGCACACCTCGTCGGCGCACAGCGTGATCACCAGGTCCACCTCGGACGGGTCGACGTCCTGCACGGAGGTGGAGCGATGGGCCGACAGATCGATGCCCAGCTCCTCCATGGCCCGGATGGCGAAAGGGTTGACCCTCGACGGGGCGGAGCCGGCCGACCGGACCTGCACCCGGTCGCCGAAGAGGGCGCGGGCGAGGCCCTCGGCCATCTGGGACCGGGCAGAGTTGGCGACGCAGAGGAAGAGGACGTGGTCGAAGGAGTGTGCGGGCACGGGGTCTCCACGGGTGTGGGCGGTGGGCTTCGCTCTCGGACCCTTTGGTCCGCCTCGAGGTCGACGTGTCGGGCCTCGGGGACCTCCGCCCGCAGCTCGTCTTCCAGGTCGTCGACCGCATCGCCGAGGGCGTCGACCAGGCGCTCGGCGAACTGCACCAGAAAGCGCTGGGTCGCCTCGTCGGAGGAGCGCATGGCGCGCAGCTCCTCGGCGGAGACGTCCTCTAGGTACGCCCTGGCCAGCTCGCCGCCGTCGAACTCCACCTCGGCCTTGAAGCGGAGGGTGTCGGGGCCGAGCATCGTCACCTTCACGTCCTTCACTTCCTCCACGATGGCGGCCGCCTCCAACACCGCCAGCAGCCGTGCTCGCATGGGGGCCGGCGCGCTGACGCCGAGCAGGTAGCTCCGGTTGCGGTGGGCGAGGAAGGTCGCGCTCGCCCCGAGCAGCAGGCCGATGGCGATGGAACCGAGGGCATCGAAGCGCGGGTCGCCCGTGACCCAAGTTGCGCCGAGGGCGCCGAGGGCGAGCAGCGCGCCGAACACCGCGGCGCCGTCCTCCATCACCACGGCGGTGGCCAGGGTGTCGGCGTCGGAGCGCAGGGCTTCCTTGACGGAGATTCCGTGCGCCCGGGCCCGGGCGGCGACGGTCCGCAGCCCAATGGTCAGGGAGATGCCCTCGAGGACCAGGCTCAGGAGCAGGATGGCCACGGCGAGCTCGGGGCGCTCGATGGGATGGGGCTCGAACAGGCGACGCAGCCCGTGGGTGAGGGTCACGCCGCACCCCACGAACACGATGCCCACCGCCGAGATCAGGGCCCACACGAAGCGCTCCCGACCGTAGCCGTAGGGATGCTCGGCGTCGGCCTCCCGCTGGGCTCGGCGCATTCCTACCACCAGCAGCGCTTGGTTCGCCGTGTCGGCGAAGGAGTGCACCGTCTCGGACAACATGGCGGCCGAGCCGGTGAGCAGCCAGGCGGCGAGCTTCGCGAAGGCGAGGATCAGGTCCGCTGCGAGAGCGGTGTACACGGCGCGGCGTGAGGACACCGAGGGCATCTACCTCGGCAAGGAGGGGGCTTCCATGGGTCTTTGCGGGAAGACGGCGGCCGGATCTGGTCCCATCACCAGCCCGGGGACGTGCTTTGAGCTACCGTCCGCCACCCGCACCCCGCGGGCCGCACCCCACCAAGGACAGCACCGTGAACCCCACACAGCGCAAGCCCAACACCCTGTTCATCGAAGTCTCTGGCGCCGGCCTGCCCGAGGTGGATGGGCTGTTCGTGCCGTCGACGGCGCCCCCCGCCGAGTCCGAGTCCGGCACGGTGTCCAGCCTCGGCTACTGGAACGGCAAGATGGCGTGGGACCGCGCCGACGGGCGCTGCGAGCGCAGCCCCGCGTTGTCGTACTCCAACAGCTACACGTCCTGGCGGATCTGTCGTCTCGATGGGCACCTGGCCTACGACACCACCACCGAGGATGATCTGCCGCCCACCGACATCGAGTGGCACGTCTACAAGAAGGGTGTCGCACCCGCGCCCACCGTGACCATTCACCACTTCGACCCGAGGGAACCCCTTCCCAAGCCCAACGTCGTCTTCGTGCTCGGGGGCCCTGGCAGCGGCAAGGGCACCATGTGCTCGCTGGCGGAAGCCCAGCTCGGGTGGACCCACCTGTCCACGGGGAACCTGCTTCGCGCGGAGCGTGAGGCGGGGGGGCCGACGGCCGCCACCATCGAGAAGTACATCACCGCGGGGGAACTCGTGCCCAACGAGATCACGGTGACCCTTCTCAAGCAGGCCATGGAGACGGCCATGCGAACGACGGGCCGCATCAACTTCCTCCTCGACGGCTTCCCGCGCTCCCTCGACAACATGGAGGGGTGGTACGAGATCTTTGGTCGGGACGCCGAGCTCCCCGGGATGCTTCACTTCGAGTGCCCCTACGAAGTGCTCGAGAAGCGCATCTTGGGTCGCGCCAAGTACTCGGGCCGCAGCGACGACAACGTCGAGAGCATGAAGCTTCGGTTCGACACCTTCAAGGCCAAGACGCTGCCCACACTGGAGCTGTTCCAGAGCAAGAACAAGGTGGTGGAGGTCGATGCCAGCCAGGGCCGCGAAGACGTCTACGCCCTTGTGAAGAAGAGCCTCGAGGCCCATACCGACCCGGAGCTCGCCGCTCAGCCGCTCACAGAAGCTTCGGAGATGCAGCTCGGGTTGAGGCCCTACCCGAAGCGGAGCTAGGGCTCGTTCGACGGTGCCGGGGTCGTCCCGAGAGCAAGAACCAGCCCAGGCCAAAGGGTGGGGGGCATGGGGAGCTCCCACCATCAGCGTCTCAAGCGCCCGCGTGGAGTCCGCGGGCCGCGACCGCCACCCGCTCCAAGAACCACCGCACCCCTGGCTCGTCGCCTGCTGATGCGCTGCGGAACAAGGACAACCCCATCGACGGAATGTCGAATGGAACCGCCCGACGCTCGAGGTCATAGGCGGCCGCGGAGCCGGACAGGGCGATCGATGGAACGGTGAGCAACAGGTCGGTCTGGGCGAGGATCGGTGGCGCCATCGTGAAGTGGGGCACGACAGCTCCCACCACCCGGTGAATCCCTTGCTCGGCGGCCCGCCGGTCGATGGGCCCCTTCCCGCTGGCGTCTGTCGTGCGGATCTGCAGATGCGGGTACGCCGACCACGCCTCAGCAGACCAAACTCGAAAGGCTGGGTGATCCTTGCGGCCATACACAGCCCAGGAACAGGTGCTCAAGGGCTCACTTCGCAGCCCCTCGTGCTCGATGAAGGTCGGTGCGACGAGGGCGTCGTGGCGGCCTTCCGTGAGCTCGCGAATGGCGCCTTGGGAGAACGGTGCTAGCTCGACGCGCACCCCGGGCGCCACCCGACCCACGTTCCGAAGCAAGCTTGGCACCAGGGGCGCGATGAAGTCCGGTGCCGCCAGTCGAAAAGTGCGGGTCGACGCCTCCGGCTTGAACGGCTCGGGTCCTGCGAGCGCGCGCTCCAGCTGCAGGAGGACTCTCGGCAGGGTCTGCGCCAATCCCTCAGCACGCACCGTAGGACGCATGCGCCGACCATCGCGGATCAGCAACTCGTCTCCGAACGCTTCACGGAGGCGCCCGAGGGCGTGACTCACAGCCGATCGAGTCAGGTGGAGCCGCTCAGCGGCGCGGGTGACGCTCCGCTCTCGCAACAACACGTCGAGCACGACGAGCAGGTTCAGGTCGATCGTTCTCAGGTGAATTTCGCTCACCATATGTGAATCCTCTTCGCTTGATTCACCTTACTCGCCGGACCACATTGGGACCACGCAGCGGCGGCAGAGGGTCTCGCTGACGTCCGAGGGAGGCCGCGTGAACCCCGTTGCTCAGTTGCGTCCTGCTCCCATTGGAGACCCACTCCGCCCGCCGTCGGGGACTGCGCGGCGGAAGGTCGCACGCACATGATGGGGTTGTGGATGGCCCTTGGCGGTGTGGCTGCGCTGGCCCTCGCCGTGGTCGGATACGCCGGTTGGCGCATGGGTCGGCCTCCAAAGGAGAACCCGGCCAAGGTGCTCGCCAATGGACCGCTCTGTGGGGATCGACCGGTGCTCGTCTGCCTCGGTGATTCGATCACCCATGCGGGGCTGGGCGCGGACTGGGTGGGCGGTCTCCGGCAGCGTCTCGGCGGTCGTGCGGTCGTGGTGAACGCGGGGGTCGGTGGGCAAGTCACGTGGGACCTTCGGCAGCGTCTGGACGAGGTGGCGCGCTGTCAGCCCAAGGCCATCATCCTCATGGTCGGCAGCAACGACGCGGTTGGCGCACTCGGCGGCTCTTGGGCGTCGTTCTACACGTCTGGACGCCCCCAAGCTCCCTCGGAGACGTGGTTCGCCGAGCAGTATGAGGCGCTCGTCGGCGAGCTCGTCGCGCTGACGCCCCGGCTGGTCTGCCTGACCTTGCCACCGCTGGGTGAAGACCCCACGGCGCCAGCAGACGCCATCGTGCGACGACAGAACGAAGCCATTCGAGCCATCGTCGTCGCTCACGGCGTCGACCTACTGGACCCACACGAAGCCTTCTTGGACTTGCGCCCGAAGCCCGGCCCCTCTCGGGGCGTGCCGTTCATGAGCGGCCCCTTGCAGTTCATGGCATGGGGTCTCGGGTCGACCATCCGACACCGCATCTTGGGCCAGTCCTGGGATTCGATCGGGCAGAGCCGCGGACTCGCGACGACCGCCGACACCATCCACCCCAACGACCGGTCCGCCGACGCCATGCTCGACCTCGTCGAACCCTGGGCGCGGGACGCCCTGTCCCTCGGGAGCGCACCATGAGCAGTCCGCGCATTGTCGTCATCACCGGGGGTACGGGCGGCATCGGATTCCAGAGCGCGCTCGGCATCGCGAAGACGGGCGCCCGGGTCCTCGTCACCGGTCGGAACCGCGAGCGTGGGGAGGAGGCCGTCCAGCGCCTCGTCGACGAGAGCGGCAACGACGCCATCGAGCTCGTCGTCGGGGACCTCTCCTCCATCGCGGGTGTCGACACGCTCGCGGATGAACTGCTCGGGCGAGCGGAGCGCATCGACGTGCTCGTGAACAACGCGGGCTACCTCGGCAATGCGCTTCACACGAGCGCCGACGGCCTCGAGATGCACTTCGCGGTGAACGTGCTCGCGCCCAGGCGACTCACCCGGGCGCTGCTGCCTGCGCTGACGGCCGCAGGCGCCGCGCGGGTCCTCAACGTCACCGGCGGCGACAAGCCGGCGGCCATCGACGTCGACAACCTCCAGGCTGAGAAGGGCTTCAAGGGGCTGATGACCTACCAGCACTCCAAGAGCGCGCTCGAGTCCATGTCCATGACCCTCTCCGAGGCGCTCGAGCCCGAGGGCGTCACGGTCAACGTGGTCTTTCCCGGGCGAGCCTCCACCGCGATGACCGGCTCCATGTCGCTCGGCGCGCTGCCGGGCGTCATGAAGCTGATGTACCCCTTGTTTCGACTGATGTTCGCGGACGACGGCGGCAAGAGCGCTGCCAGGGCGGCCCGTTCCACGATCTGGGGTGCGACGACTCCGGAGCTCGATGGCGTCACGGGACGCTACTTCGACACCGACATGAAGGAGCAGAAGCTGCATCCCACCGCCTACGACCCGGTCGTACAATCCGCCATCATCCACGTCATCGAGGCCACCGAGACCACCCATGCCTGAATCGCGCAGCGTGACCCCACGACCGTTCCCGCCTGTCCGTCCTCATGGGGAGCTCGAGGAGGTCTTCCCCGACGTGTTCCGAGTCTCCGGTTCCATCGGCATCGGGCCGATGCGCTTCAGCCGGAACATGACCGTCCTTCGTCAGGGTGACGGCCTGGTGCTCATCAACACGGTACGCCTGGACGAGGCTGGCCTCGCCGCCCTCGACACTCTGGGCAAGGTCCGCGACATCCTGCGCATCGGCGGATGGCATGGCAGCGACGATGCGTTCTACAAGGATCGCTACGGATGCCCCGTGACGGCGGTGAAGGGCCAGCGGTACTTCGAGGGCACCACGGCCGAGAAAGGAAACACCTACTTCGAGGCCGACCAAGAGATGGATGCCGACAGCGAGCTTCCCATCGACGGCGCCTCTCTCTACGTGGTGAACACCGTCCCGCCTGAGGCCATCCTGCGCATTCCCGCGGGCGGCGGCACCTTGATCACGGCCGATGCCCTCCAGCATTGGCCACGTGCCGACGAGAACTTCAACCTCCTCGGCCGCGTGGGCATGACCCTGGGCGGGATGGTGAAGCCGTACACGATGATGAAGCCCTGGGTCGACAAGTACAAGCCGCCGCGGACGGAGATGGCCGGCATCCTGGAGCTGGGCTTCGACAACGTGCTGCCTGGCCATGGTGAGGCCGTGATCGGTGGAGCGCTTGAGAAGTTCCGGCCGGCGCTCGAGGCGTATGTGGGTCGAGGACGCTCATGAGCACCGTTGCCCACACCCGAGTCATCGAGCTGCCCATCCGGAAGATCTGGGAGGTGTGCTAGACGACTTCGGGAACATCGCTCGATGGCACGACAACGCGGCGGACTCCTCGCTCTTGAGCCCGAACCACCGGGGCCTGAGAGCGGCCCGCAAGGTCCGGATGAACAGCTCACCGCATCCGGGATATCGGCGAGCCGCACCCCACTCACACTAGCGGACGGAAACGAAGATGAGCCACGAGAAGTCTGTCTTGTTGATTGGATGGGACCCCGAGGTCACCGACTACAGCAAGTGGCCTGGCATGACCAAAGGAGGCCTCAGCTCCGCACTGGCCGAGAGCAGAGAAACGTTGCTGAACGATGGGTACGAGGCCAAGTGGTGCCTGGTGACTTCTGCGGAGACCGCGGAAGCCGAGGTCCGAGCAGAGCTCGAGAAGAAGGCGTACGACTGCGTCCTGATCGGGGGCGGGGTGAGGGTCGATCCAGGCTCGTTCGCTGTGTTCGAGAAGCTCATCAATGCCATCCATGAGCTCGCGCCTTCCGGTAGGATCTGCTTCAACTCCAGTCTTGGCGACATCGCAGAGTCGGCCAAGAGGTGGCTGTAGTGGGTGACACGACTCGCTCGGCGAGCTCGTCGATGGGGCCTGCGGGTCGCTAGCGCCCTCCACCCAGCCGAGGGAGAGCTCGCAGCCCGAGAGTCTGAACACCTCGACCTCGAGACCGTTCGCCCGGCCCTGGAGATGTTCGACGAGGTGTGGGACGCGCTGGAGCCCGCCGGGCAGCGAGACCTGCTTCGGCTCCTCCTCGCCGAGGTCGTTGTGCACCCCGACAGGGTCCAGCTCGAGCTCCACGACGGGAAGCGGGCCATGGCCCTGCTCGACCCCGATGCCCAGAAGCACGAAACCCCTGACGTTGTGCAACGTCAGGGGTTCGTGGCCAGTATGAAATGGCTCCAGTGCTGGGGTCTGAACGACTACCAGCAAGTCGTTGGTGTTCCAGCTGGCGTCTTCGTCTCGGTCGCCGCTGGGAACCGGCACGCCTGTGCGATGGATGCTGCTGGCGCCGCAACTTGCTGGGGTGCGAGCGACGGCGGTGCCGCTGACTACGGACAAGTGACGGGCACGCCGGGCTCGGTCTTCTCCTCGTTATCGTCTAGCGACCTCCACTCCTGCGGACTGCGCACCGACGACACCCTCGAGTGCTGGGGCCGGAACGACGAGGCTCAGGCGACACCGCCCGGCGGTTCCTTCTCCGAAGTCAGCGCGGGACTCCTCTTCCACTCCTGCGGTCTCACGACAGCCGGCGCAGTCGAGTGCTGGGGCGACGATGCCTCCTTGCAGGTTTCCGGGGGACCGGTTGGGTCGTTCTCGAACGTCTCGGCGGGTCGCCGGCACTCCTGCGCGGTCGACCTGCTCGGCGCAATCCAGTGCTGGGGAGCCAACGACTACGGGCAGTCGAGCCCCCCGCCCCCGTAGACACCACGCCTCGGGTGGCCTGGAGGGCGCGATTCCGGGTCAGGGTTTGTCGCTCTGGCAGCGCGCTTCGAGGAAGCGAGTGGGGTCTTCGGTGAACTTGGTAGCGCAGCCTCCGCAGCAGAGGACGTAGGACGAGCCGCCGAACTCAACGCGCGTGCTTCCCGCCGCCACGTGTAACGGCACACCAGACACGGGGCACTCCACCCAGTCGCCGTCTTTGGCATCGATGTTCGGAACCATGGCGCCGACCGGCGCCTTCGTGCTCCCTCAAGCCTGGCAGACTTCCGCCTGGGCTTTGTCGATCTTGCCGGACGGGGTCCAGACGGTCTTGCTGTCGCACGCCACCTGCGGCGCTTGCTGCGCCTCGACAGGTTGCGAGCAGGCCATCATCCAGAGCCACACCATGTTCACCTCCGACGCGAGACTATGCCGGTTGTACGTCACCGACCGTCACGTCTCACCACGCCTCACCGACGCCTCATCCGGCGCAGCAGGACAGGGAGGCCACATCCTTGCTGAAGGTCTGAGCGCAGAGCTTGAGACCTTCGACCATTGTCAGGTAGGGAAACAGCTGCCCGCCAAGGTCGTCGACGGTCATGCCAGCGCGCAGCGCCATCACCGCCGTCTGAATCATCTCGCCCGCCTCCGGAGCCAAGATCTGCGCGCCCAGCAAACGGCCGGTGGCACTGTCGGCGACGAGCTTCACGAAGCCCTGGGTCTCGAAGTTGGCCAGCGCCCTCGGCACGTGGGAGAGCTCGAGCGTGCGCGAGGTGGCGTCGAATCCGCGTGCCTTCGCATCGTCCTCGGTGAGGCCGACCGTGGCGACCGCTGGGTCTGTGAACACCACCGCAGGCATGGTCGACAGGTCGAGGGCTGCGTCCTCGCCCATCATGTTCTCCGCTGCTCGCGTCCCACCGGCAGCGGCGACGTAGACGTACTGGGGCTGGTCGGTACAGTCCCCCACCGCGAAGATGTGAGCCACGTTCGTGCGGAGGTGGTCGTCGACCGGGATTCGTCCGCTGCCGTCGGTGTGGACGCCCGCCAGAGCGAGCTCCAGACGGTCCGTGTTGGCGCGACGTCCAGCCGCAACCAGCAGCTTGTCTGCGCGGATCGAACCCTCAGGTAGGTCGAGGACGAAGGCCTCACCGTCCCAGCTGACGCTCGTGGGCACAGAGTTCAGGCGAACCTCCATCCCCTCCGTCTCGAGCACCTCCTGCAGACCGGCGCCGAGTGCCGGGTCGTCGCGCGACAGCAATGTGCTGCGAGCCAATACCGTGACCTGCGCGCCGAGTCGCTGGAAGGCCTGCGCCAGCTCGAGAGCCACCACAGAACCTCCGATCACCGCCAGCCGGTCCGGGACATCCTCGGCGATGAGTGCTTCAGTGCTCGTCCAGAAGGGGCTGTCAGACAGCCCGGGAATCTGCGGGATGTTCGGCCGGGCCCCCGTGGCGACCAGCACCCGATCTGCGGGCATGCGGGACTCGCTGCCGTCGGCTCCGGTGACCCCAATGGTGTTGGGGGCGAGGAACCTGGCCCAGCCACGCACGAGGGTGATGCGAGGGTGTGCCGAGAGGATGTCGATGTACTTGGCCTGGCGAAGCTCTTCGACTCTGGCTTGCTGCTGCCGAACCAGGGCCCGACGGTCGATGACCGGCTTCCGTCGCTCGAGTCCGTCGAAGGGGTGGTGGGCCTGGTGGTGCGCGAGGTGGGCGGCGCGGATCAGGATCTTCGACGGCACACAGCCGATGTTGACGCAGGTCCCGCCGATCAGTGCGCCGCCTTCGATGACGGTGACGTCGGCTCCGGCGTCAGCCGCGTTGATGGCCGCGGCGACGCCTCCCGACCCACTTCCGATCACGACGACGTGCTGCGCAATTTGGTCCCGTGGGGCGTGCTCTCTGGTCCGTTCGATGGTCTTCATGGCTTCCTGTTGGTCATTGAGGGGCTCGGGCTGCTGGGTCGCCAAGTGATTGGCGAGCTCGAAGGCTTGTTCGACTGGGACAGTCGCGATGTCGGGATGGGCACGCTTGGCGGCCTGCGAGGACGTGTAGAAGTTCACTTTGATGCAGAAGGACTCTCGGATTTCACCATCGGGAGTCGGAGTCACCAAGCTGACGACGGCCGGGTGCGGATGAAGGTGCGTCACGCCACCAGGTGTAGCCATGAGTGTGATGGCGTCGCCGGTTGCGGCACACGGGCTCGTGACCTGCACAGGTACCTGAAGAATGTGGGGAAGCATCAGGGCATCCAGCGCACACCAGACGTAGAGGACCTGGCTTCCGAAGCGGACCTGGTGGGCCGTGACGGCTGAGGTCAACAGGGCGCCCACCAGCCGCCCCTCCTCGTCGAAGTCCGCTCGGTACGGAAGCTGGGACAGCGCCCAGTCGAGACGATCAGGCTCACACCTCAGCAATTCGGGCAGTTCGGCGCGCTCGATGGGTCGACCGTTAGCCAGTCTGCGGACCAGCCGTCGCAACGTAGGCATCGCCTCGGCATCCGCGAGCAGGTTCTTTCCGATCTGGCCAAGCTCGTTCACTGGCTTCGAGACGCATCATTGACGACCGCGTTGTAGCCGGTCGCGGTGATGGCCTTGGCGATGTCCGACGCCGACACCTTATTGGGATCGAACGTGACGACCGCGGTCCCGTCGTCGCTGTCGACCTGGACAGAACCGACGCCGTCGACGTTGTTCACGGCGGTCTTGATGGTCACTTCGCACGAGGAGCACGTCATTCCAGTGACGGTGAAGGAGGCTTCGCTGGTGGCGGCTGCGACCGCTTCCGGTGACGGAGCGTTGCCGCAAGCAGTGAGCATCGCGGGTCCCAAAAGGGCGAACAGGGTCAGGGTGCGTGTCATCGTCGACCTCAGAACAGGTAGGGGGTGGCGTAGGGGAACAGCAGCGCCAGGGTCACCAGCCCCGTGGAGAACCAGAGCAGGCGCTTTCCGGTGCGGTTCGTCGCGGGCATTTCGCAGCCGCAGTCGTCGCCCTCTGCGGACACCGGACCTGGGGAGGGTCGGTACGTCAGGTAGAAGCCGAGACCGAGGAAGACGAAGGTGAGCGCCATCAAGAACGGCCGGTAGGGCTCGAGTGCCACGAGGGCACCGGCACCGCCGAGTCCCAGCAGTGCGAACACCAGCGGCCCCACACAGCAAGCAGACGCAGCGATGGCTGCGGCAACCGATCCGGCGAGGCTTGCGCCCCGGGCAACATCGTCTTTCATTCGAACTCCATGACCAGAAGTTACGCATATTTCAGGAGTCGCGCAAATAAGAAAATGTCACGACGAGTCGACGTCGACCCGCTATGATTCAGGTTGTGCGCAAGTACGGAGGTACTCGATGAACTGTGTTGGACCGACCTTCTCCGAAGATGCCCTCGGCGCGCTTCGCGACGACTACGCGTTCACGCCCGCCATCGACGAGCTGGCTTCGGTGCTGGCGCTCTTCAGCCATCCCACCCGTCTGAAGATCTTCGCCCTGCTCGACCAGTCCGACGAGATGTGTGTCTGCGACCTGTCGTCGGTGCTCGGCGTCAGCGTGTCCGCGGTGTCGCAGAACCTCGCGAAGTTCCGGGCCCTCAACATCGTCAAGTACCGTCGCGATGCCCAGACGCTCTACTACACCCTCACGGATCACCGAATCAACGCCGTGATCCGCGGCGCGGTGGGGGACGCTCGTGAGCAGCTACCGGGCTAGCCTGGCCGGACTGCTCCTGCTCGGGTGCACGGCCACGTCGACCGAGCTTCCTCCGACGGAGGACGACGGGAGGTTCGGTGTCACGGGGTCCATCACCACCGACGTCGGTGCGCCTGTGGTCGACGTCTTCGTCACGGTCTCTACGGAGTTCTGCATCCCCGACCGCACGGCGCGCGACGGGGCGTTTGCGATCGGCGACGTCGACCCAGGCCCGAAGCGCCTGATCACCTACGGCGAGACCGCCTCCAACGGCCTCTTCGCTTCGGTGTCCATGGCATTCGACGCCGATGACGAGCATGTCTTCGACGCACCCATCCATACGCCTGAGCTGGTCGAGCGCATCGCGGTCGAGCCGAGCGAGCCCGTCTCGATCATCACGGCGGATGGCCTGTCGATCTCGATGGAAGCGGGTGCGCTGGAGTTGGCTCCGTTCGCCCCCGCCGAGCTCCAGGTCGCCCGGGTCGACCCAGCGACCGCGCCCATCGGCGTTCCTGGCGTCGAGCTGCTCGACATGTTCGTGCTGCATCCCATCCAGTCCACGATGGACCCGCCTGCGGCCGTATCGTTTCCCGCCGTCTCACTCCCCGAGGGCACACCCGTCGTGTTCCACGCCCTCGACTACGACACTGGCCGGCTCGAGGTCGTGTCCTCCGGGCAGATCGACGCCGCTGGCCGTCCCACCACCACCCCAGGCGAGGGCATTCCCGAGCTCACCTGGGTCGCCGTCTCTCTGGAGCCCTGATGCGAGCGAGCCTGCTTCTTCCCTTCCTTGCCGCTTGCAGTCCGTCAACCCCGGATGCACCCCCGGAGCTCAGCCCGTGTGCCGGAGCGCCGCCGCTCACCGCCGAGGTGGGTTCGTGTGCGCCCGACTTCACCCTGCCGGATCGATACGACCGCCCGTACACACTGTCCTCTCAACGCGGGAAGGTGGCGCTGGTGGACATCTCGGCGGTCTGGTGAACGTCCTGCCGGTCCCTGGTTCAGGGGCTCCAAGAACTCTACGTCGACCTCGACTCCCCGGACTTCGAAGTCCTCTCGGTGATCATGCAGGACGCCACAGGTGGTCCGCCCTCTTACGAAGACGCAGACCTCTGGGCTGTGGGGCTGGAGCTCACCTTCTCCGTCCTTGCCGATGCCGATGGGAGCTTCACGCCGGTCTACAACCCCAGCGAGCGCCTTCCGATGGCCTACATCGTCGACCGTGACGGCGTCATCGTCTGGAACGAGGCCGGCGGAACGGGCTCGCTCGAGGAGATGGAGAGCGTCGTATTGGGCCTGCTGGGGCCGTAGCCATCAGAGTACTCGTGCGAATACGGATGTCGGGATCTCGGGTCAGCTCTGGAGCAGCACCAACAACTCGGGGTGCCCGTGGTGCGTCGCCCAGCCGGTCGCGTCTGCCCCCACCAGGTCATCCTGGATGGAGGGATCGGCGCCTCCATCGATCAGCCAGCGCACCATCTCGGCGTCGCCGTGCCAGACGGCGGCGTGCAGCGCGGTCCCACGCCAGTGGAATCCCGGCGGTTTCGCATTGAGCTGCGCGCCGCGGTCCAGGAGCAGGGCCGCAGTCTGACGACGACCTGTGTTCACCGCCGTCACGAAGGCGTTGTTCAGGATGTCCTGGGGCTCGTTCTCGCGCCCCTGGGGCACTGTGTCCGGGAACGGCGACCGAATTGGACCCGCCTGAGTCTGGAGCTCGCCGTCTGCAAAGAAGCCTTCCAGCTCCGATGTGCTGCCCAGGCCCGCCACTGCTCGGAGTGAGTTTGGCTTCGCGCCTCGAGCGACCAGGAAGTCTGCGAGCTCGAGATGTCGCCAGTACAGCGCCTCCTCCAAGGGCGTCCACCGCGACGCATCGATGGCGGCACCCCGGTCCAGAAGCAACTGGAGAACCTCCCGGGCATCTACACTTGCAGCGGCCACCAAGGGTTCGGCCATGGGCGCACCCGCATCGATCAGGATGGCAGCGGCGCCCACGGGGTCGGACAGTTTGGCAGCCTCGCAGGCCACCATCTGCAGCAGTGTCGGGTGCCCACAGGTTGAACGCGCGGCAGCGAGATCAGGGGAGACCGTCAGAAGTGTTCGCAGGCCCTCCAGATCGCCGGTGAGGATGCACGCGATGGCGGGGTGAAAGTCTGAATCCAAGGCGGCCTCTTGTTGCCACCTTGCCTAATCGTCGGACGCCACCGTCGCTTTCTGGTGGTTGCGTCGTGGCGCCGCGGTCTTGGCGGTAGCTGGCTTCCCAACGGATGGGTTGGTCGACGGGCTCGAGACCGAGTCATCGGCCGTCGATTCCGGTCGGCCGCCGTCTCCGAGCCTGTCGTCGCCCGTGTAGAGCCGTCGTGGGTAGCACATGTCAGGATTCTACCAGGACGATGGGCTCTTGGTCGGCGGGCATCTCGGCAAGCTCACGGTCGGTCAGCCGCGCGTAGACCTCGACCAGGTTGCCTCCCGGGTCTTTCAGCCAGAGCTCGTGCAGAGGCGTACCGCGCCAGGTTGTGCGGGCCGGCTTGTGGATGGGCCACCCGGCCGCGGAGGCGCGATGGTGCGCGTCGATCACTGCGGCCTTGTCGGGGAGCTCGACACCCAGGTGGAACAGCGTGTCCTGATGGAGCGCCATTCCGTCGTCCACCAGCAGGACGAAGTTCGTCCGGAGAGTCGCGCTGACGAAGGTGACGTAGCGGTGGGTCCACTCCTTGGGCTCGACACCCAGCAGCCAGCTGTAGAACCGCGCGCTGGCAGCCAGGTCGGGCACACGGATGCTGGCATGGAACTCCACCGGCGTGAGTGGCGCGGGACCATCGCGCAGCGCGGCGAGCACCTCGATGCGGGCGGCGATGGCATCGCGGGTGCTGTGGAACTCGGCCAAGCGCTCGCCGTCGGTGAGGTCTTCACCCTTGCGGTCGGGGTCCGGCATGGCCCAGCTCATCCGGCGGGCCTCGCCCAGGAACACCGGGCAAGACTCCTCGGCGCAGAGGGTGATGACCAGGTCGACGTCTTCTGGATCGATGGTGTTGACGTGCTTGCTGGAGTGGCTGCCGGACGCAATGCCCACGGCCTCGAGGGCTCGTACCGCGTACGGATTCACCCGGCTGGGCTTGCTGCCGGCGGACTGGACCCGCACTCGGTCACCGAAGCGCTTGCGGGCGAGGCCTTCGGCCATCTGGCTTCGGGCGGAGTTGGCGACGCAGAGAAAGAGGATGCTGTTGAACTGCATGGAGGGCCTCAGGCGGTGGCGGCGCGCGCTTGAAATGCGACGCGGGTACGGTTGGCGAAAGAGACGAGTGTGAGCATCACAGGCACCTCGATCAGCACGCCGACCACCGTTGCCAGGGTCGCGCCGGATTGAAGGCCGAACAGGCTGATGGCCACTGCGACGGCGAGCTCGAAGAAGTTGGAGGTGCCGATCATCGCGGCGGGGGCGGCGATCTCGTGGCGGATGCGCATCACCCAAGCAAGCCCGTAGGCGACGGCGAAGATGCCGTAGGACTGGACCAACAACGGCACCGCGATGAGCGCGATGGCTCCTGGCTTCGCGAGGATGTTTGGCGCTTGCAGTCCGAAGATCAACACCACCGTGGCCATCAGGCCGATGATGGACGCCGGCTTCAGGCGGTCGTTGAAGCTGTCGAGGGCTTGTTCGCCTCGGCTCAGCAGCACCTTTCGCGTGATGGCACCCGCTACCAGCGGGACGACAACGAACAGACCGACGGACAACACCAGGGTGTTCCAGGGGACCACGATGTCGGTCACACCCAGCAGCAAGCCCGTCAGCGGTGCGAACGCGAAGACCATGATCAGGTCGTTCACCGACACCTGAACGAGGGTGTAGTTGGCGTCGCCGTCGGTGAGCTGGCTCCAGACGAAGACCATGGCCGTGCAAGGCGCGACACCCAAGAGAATCATGCCCGCGATGTACTGGTTGGCCTCGTCCGGGGTGACCAGCCCAGCGAACACGCCCTTGAAGAACACCCACGCGAGCAGCGCCATCGAGAAGGGCTTGATGAGCCAGTTCACGACCAGGGTGAGGAAGATTCCCTTCGGACGCTTGCCCACGTCACTCAGAGCACTGAGGTCCACCTGGACCATCATCGGGTAGATCATCACCCAGATCAGCACGGCGACGACGAGGTTCACGCTGGCGAACTCGGCACGGGCGATGGGCTCGAACAGCCACGGCGCCCATGCGCCTGCGGCCACGCCGCCAACAATGCACAGTCCGATCCAGATGGACAGGTAGCGGCCGAACAGACCGAGAGGGTTGGGGGCTGACTCATTCATCGAAGGCCTCCATTGCAATGATTTCTCCGGTGACCTCGGCTGCCAGGCTCAGCGTGCTGCCGACGGTGCCGTAGCGACGCACATTCCTGTGCAGCAGCTCGACCCGCCTGGGCGGCTCATCCGTCACGACCTCGAGTCGATAGGTGAACCGCGTGAACAGCGGTGGGGCCTCTTGGCGCTCCGCCTCGACCCTGACGCGCGCTGCTTCGTAGCGAAACGGGAGGATGTGGGAGTACCGCTCGGTGTTCTTGAGCAGGCAGGCGGCCAGCGCTGCACAAAGCAGTTCGGCGGGACCTGGGTGGATCAGGTCGCGCTCGGCCCCAGCATCGAAGCGAAGCGAGCGGTCGAACACATCGACGTGCGCTTCTCCGCCTGGCTTGCTGGTCGCGGTCACAGAGTAGGTGCTCACAACGACTCCACGAGCTGCTTCAGGAGCGTCAGCACCTCGGGATCCACGCAGTAGCAGCGGCGGGGTCCATCGACCTCGCCCTTCACGATGCCCGACTTCTTCAGCTTCTTCAGGTGCTGGCTCACGGTGGAAGCTGCGACCGGCAGCTGCTCCGCGATCTCACCTGCAAAACATGCGTTCTGAGAGATGAGGAAGCGCAGGATGTGCACCCTGTGCGGATGGGCCAGCGCGCTGCAGATGGCGGCCAAGCGTTGGTCGTCGAGCGGGTTTGGTTCGAACGGAACAGTCGGCTGCTCGCAACAGGGCGTAGGGTCCATTGTTATCCTTTCGTTATTCGTCGAATAACGAAATGATGGCTCTAGTCAAGCTCCCGTCGGGGCGAAGTGGGCTTGCGCGTGCCGTCCGTGCCGGTTGTCTTCAGAGCGCATGTGTGAGTTGGAGGACGCGATTCGGGATGTTTTTGGAGGAGGTATCGCTGGAGGTGCAGAGCGGCTCAGCAGCCCCGGTCCGAAGGAGGTTCTCGATGAACCACGCTGCTAGCTCGGCTCTGCCCGCGACCTTGGCCTGCTTGTGACGGCCCGCGCTTGCTCTCGGGCGTTTCGCTCGCTGGTGTTCCGAACTGCAGCCACCTCTTTGAGCGCCAATCCCTTCAACAGAAGCAGAGCGACCTCGGCCTCCGCACCTGACAGGCCACAAACCGTGAACTGCTCCTGCACCGTGCCGCCAGCCTGGGCGAGAAGCTCTTCGGCCTTCACCCGCCAGCCGGCGGCCTCACCGGCCTCGAAGAGCAGCCGGCGGAGGAACACGAACGCCCCGACCGGCCGAATCATCATCGACTTGTGGGTGGCCGAGGCGGAGGCGTCCACGCGGCGAGCTCGCGCTTCAGTCGGAAGACTTCACCCTGCAGCCGGTCGATCACCTTCTGGTGGCGCTGCAGGCCGCTGGAGTAGGTCGCCCCCCCGACGAGGGCAGCGAGTCCCAGCCACATCAACGGCGAGGGGTTGCGCTTCACCGACCCCAGCAGGAGCGCGCCTCCACCACCGGTCAGCATTCCCGTGGGGGCTCCGTTGACCATGGCCTGATCCGCGGAGGGTCCGCGGAGTGCGACGTCGAGCATTTGCTCGGAGAACGCCAGCTCCTGCTCGATGCACTTCTTGTGCTCGAGGGCCACGCGGTACTGCTCCTGCCACTGGCGGATCTCCCAGTTACGAAGCTTCCGGCGCCGCTTACGCGCGCCGCGACCTGCGTCGGGCACCCGCGTGCCGGCCAGCGGAGCGTACCCACCCTCGATGTCGACTCGGGGTCCTGGCAGCACCAGCATGCGCGGATGGTTCACCGCCGGCTTGGCCAGCTCCTCGGGCTGTACGAAAACGGGGCAGTCCTCCCACCCCTTCACTGGCTTGGTCATCCAGTCCTCCTCTGTGTTGTGGTCTCGGATTGAGTCGCCTCAACGGGCGACTCGAGTTCTCCGCCGGTCCAGCTGACCCAGCGCGCCTTCCCCGACCGGCGGTAGGCACGCCAAGCTCCCCCAGTCGGCGATGTGACCAGCTGCTGTCGCATCCACAGCGACCAGCCGACGTATGTCGGAAGCAGTGGCTCTCGGACTCCATGGACGATGGTCTGGCATGCCGAACAGCTGACCTGGGGCTGGCCAAGCTGGTTGTGTCGAACGACGGCGGACGACGGCTCGCCGCACCACATGCACGCTTGGTGCTCTGCGAGGTGAGGGATGAGTTTGCTGCTCCAAGTGGGTCCGCCGGTCGTCCCTCGCCGGTTTCGGACCTTGAGCTCACGGTCGACGAAGCCGACTCGCTGGAGTTCTCGAAGTCCATGCTGCCGGTGGGACTCGACCAGCGTGGCCATGCCATCCAAGGGCCGCTGCCAGACGTCGGCGCTCAGGCCCACCAGGGCCCACATCGAACGGGGATGCACGAACGAGCGCTTGCCGCAGGCTTCGCACAGCGCCATCCACTTCCGCTTCTTCGTCGGCGAGATCACGGTCGCGGGCAGCATGCAAAGGCAGCAGATCGAACGGTAGGGCAGCGGCTCGCCGTCTGACGCGCTGTGGTCCTCTTGGCGCTGCAGCCAGCGGGCCTTCGTCCACACCCATGGTTCAGTGTGCGTATTCATGGCTTCTCCCTGGGGAGCTCGACGACGGCTCCGGTCTCGGTCTGGTCCCAGCGAGCGGGCGCGAGGACGCCGAACTCTCCGCCGACGCCCCAGCGGCTCTTCTTGATCGTCGCGGTCAGCTCCCGCACGGTGAGCCACACATCGACGGCGTACAGCGGCTCCAGGCCACCGCGCGGAACGCCCCCTGTGGTGAGATGCATGACGAGGACGACGCCGAATCGGTCGTCGCCTACGAGTCCCTGGAGCATGCCGGCGGATGGGTCGAGATCTGTGAGGCTGTCCACCACGATGAGCCCCTCCGCGTTGGTCGCTCGGAACTGGTCCAGCTCCTCCTGTGCCTCCATGGGCGTGGCGACGTCGGCGATCAGCAGACCAGGGGGAGGCTCGAGTCCCATGTTCAGTCGGGTTCGCTTGAACCGGTGTAGAGCGCTGGGCCCGACTCCTTCCTCGGAGGATAGGTAGAGGACGCGGTTTCTCTGCGCAGCAAGATCGAGCGCTATGCAGGTTGCAAGAGTCGATTTGCCCTGCCCGGGTGGTCCCTCGACTGCGATGGCGGTCGGCAGCGGGAGGCGCAGATCCTCGAAGCCGAAACGCACCAGCCTGGGCACCACGTGGCGGGCTTCGAGCGTGGCCAGGTCGGCGGTCTTGGGGCGCCGTCGCTTCGTCGGTCGCAGCCCGGGCTCCCCCCAGCTGGCGCCCAGACGGCTGGAGGGGCGTCGGGTGAGGGGGTAGAAGCCGCAGTGCGAGCAGACCCAGACATTCAGGTCGTAGTCGAGATGGCAGCGGACGCAGTACCACATGGCCGCTACCCCACGCCGACGGATGGGATGTACCTACTTATGCACGGGCAGGATCCGGTCTCAGTCATGGGACTCCTCCTTGCCAGCTGGAATCCGGCGTTCCTTCGAGTTTCGACGCTCCGACCTCACGGCCTCGGCGATGAGCCGCGCAAGCAGCCGGAGGGCCCGCTGGCGTTCGGCGTTGATCTGTGGGGTGGTTCGTGGCACTGTGTCCTCGCATTCATCGTGCTGCGCGCAACTCAGCGTAGCATCTGATTCAGCGTGCTGCATGGAGATCATCGATGCCAGACCCCAGCGAATTCGCTCGCAAGGCCAAGAAGGGCCGGCTGGAAGCCGGTGTCAGCCAGCGGAACCAGGACAAGGCCTTGGGTCTGGGTTCCGGCTGGACGTCGCGTTTCGAGAAGGGCGACATTCAGACGCCACCGGCCAAGACGGTGTGCCACGCACTGGCAAAAAAGCACGACAAGAAGCCGAGCGCGTATTGGGCGATGGCGGCGCCAGAACGACTGAGGCATCTCGACCCAGATCTGTGGACATGGCACCGCGAGGCGCTTGCCAGCGTGAGACCGGGAGTGGGCGCACTTCCCGAGTCGTTGGTGGAGCTTGTCGAAGAGGTGTCGGAATTCGACCGGGTGACCGGAGACGACGAGTCCATCGCAGCGGCACTCTCCATCATCCTCACCAGCCTCGGAACCCACGGCGGCTACGGATCGGACGCTGAAAACCGTTCGGTGAAGCGGGTTGCCGCGGCGCTCCACCGCCTTGCAGAGTTGCCGATGGATGCCGAGCTTCGGCTCTGGGAGATGTTCGCGTCTCAGGTCGAGCTGGCGGCGGATCTCGTTGCCGAGGGCGCCAGGGCCGGAAGAGGTCGCTGATGGCCGCCAAGCTCGTCCGCGTCGCCATCTACGTTCGGTGTTCCTCGGTCGGCCAAGCTGTTCGCGACCTATCCATCCCCGCCCAGCTCGACGCCGCTCGCGCCTACGCTGCACGCGAGGGCTGGGTGGTCGCTGCCGAGTTCATCGACGAAGCCGAGTCAGCTCGGACCGCGGACCGGCCAGACTTCCAGCGGATGATCAAGCAGGCCAAGAAGAAGGCTCGCCCCTTCGAGGTCATTCTCGTCTGGAAGCTCTCCCGCTTCGCGCGCAACCGAGAGGACTCCGTCCTCTACAAGGCCATGCTCAAGAAGCACGGCGTCCGGCTCATCAGCCTGTCCGAGCCCATCGACGACAGCCCCACCGGCCGCATGCTCGAGGGGATACTCGAGGTCCTCGACGAGTTCTACAGTGCCAACCTCGCCGAGGACACCGTTCGCGGCATGCGCAAGAAGGCCAGCTCCGGCCGGTTCGCGGGCGGCTCCGTCGCCACCGGCTACCTCCTCGAACGCGACGACGAGGGACGTTCCACCGGAAAGCTGCTTCCGTGTCCCAAATTCGCTCCCGTCGTCCGTCGGGTCTTCCGCGAGGCGCGGGACGGGAACGGCGCGGCCACCATCGCCCGCAACCTCAATGACAATGGCCTGCTCACCCGGCGCGGTAGGCGCTGGTCCAAGAACACCATCCTCCACATGCTGAAGAACGAGACCTACGCCGGCACGCTGATCTGGGGCAAACGCAGCACCCAGACCAAGGATGGCGAACCCGTCCCGCCAATCCGCGTCGAGAACGCCTTCGAAGGCCTCATCTCCATGGGCGATTTCTCAGAGACCCAGCTGCTCATCAAGGCCCGCAGCCCAGAGCGGACGCCACCGGCTCGTCACCGCGGCGGCTACCTGCTCTCCGGTCTCATCTTCTGCGGCTGTCGACGCTCACGCAAATCCGCGGGAAAACGGTGAAAAGCGCGCTCATGCACAACGGTGCTGAACGCGCCCATGCACAACGGTGCTGAGCGCGCCCATGCGCGCCGGCCACCAGTGG